>ERZ791808.2259-NODE-2259-length-11963-cov-3.894441_pt1 | contig 11963 bp, 12 predicted proteins | sample MGYA00510305_ERZ791808 | MGnify/ENA primary metagenome ERZ791808 (study PRJEB30046, sample SAMN00792024) | human gut metagenome | study: EMG produced TPA metagenomics assembly of the A metagenome-wide association study of gut microbiota in type 2... | reverse complement strand
TTAATGTTTTCTTGTCTTTGAATGCATAAGCGGGAATACAGTATTCTCAAATTGTTGAATGTATGATCTTTCTTCTTGAACCTTGGTTATATCTAATTGTGTTTTATAAGTTCTATATAATAATGAAATACTAATTAATGATATTAATGAACCTAATACTCCTCCAATGTAATCACCAAAAGTCCCAAAATCACTAGGATCTTTTGACAACTTGCTCTCATGCATTTGTATAGCATATATTATTAAAGAGCCGATAGATATCAAGACTATTAATATAAGCAGAAATATCTCAAGTCCAGAAAAACGCCGTTCATTATTCATCAATCTGAAAATTTGAGAGTTAGTTCGTTAATTTCATCATCAAGATATCGAAAAGACTGTGGAGCAACAAATTTTTCATCATTTATTGTAGGGTCAATGGGTGTCTCATATAATCTAGGTGACTTTATTTGCAAAGCAAATCCCGTATCTTTTCCTTCAAAATATTCATCAAAAAAATGCTTAGATATACCAGCATTTTTATGAGTTTTCTCCCATAATAATTGGGGACTCTCTTCTATTATTTGCTCTATACAAAATTCTCCGACTATTTTGCCAATAGGTTTGGTTGCATAGACTACAACTTTTTTAATATCTTTTCTCTTAAAGATAGTGCGTCTAAATTCGAATTTTTTATCTCCTTTAAATATTTCTTCGACGAAAGTCGGCTTAATCGATAATAATATTTTCATTTATTTCTCCTTTTTCTAAAATTCCTTGAAACTGGTCATCACTTAATCTGAAGAATCCCCAATAAATATTCGGACTTATTCCTAGACTATCTAATAAATATCCTCTTGTCACTCTTTTTGTTAAGGCAATATTATATGTCATTTTTATAGTAATAATATTATCTTTTTGATACCAGCCCTTTAAATCGCTTTCGTCGAAAATGCTATAGGCGTTAGTGTACTCAATGAAATCATTGATATTTGTGAAATCAGATTTAATCTTAATTTCTTCGACTTCGCATATAGAGGTTACTACACTCCTATATCTCGCAGGACCTTGATAATCATTTGTCCTATAAATTGCAATAAGGTCGCCTTTTCTTAAAGATGCAACATCTGGCATAAAACAAATATATATTTTGTGAATACTATTTGTGTATGAGACATCCTTTACCAAATTGTATTTATAACTTTCTTCATTATTTAATATTGAATCAGGAAATAGTTTTGTATGATATTTAGGGTATATGGATAATAAAAACTTCCTTTTATCTTTTAAACTAATTAAAGGATAATCTTTTAATTGATCATTGCTGAGTTCTTTCATGCTTTTTACTAGAACATCTTCATCTAACTTTTTCCCAACATAATCAAAACCATATTTTTTTAGAAGATTTACTAAGCCTATATGCTTGCTAAAAATCGTCACATATATTTCGTCTACATTTTTAACAATTGCAATGTCGGTAATTTTTTTTATAAATCGTTCTCCCAACTTGGTGTTATGAGCATCAATTTTAAAAGTTCCAACCTTCAACCTTTTTGCTTGTGGCCTGATTGGATTTATGTCATCTAATTCTCCATCTTCTATTTTTAGAAATAGAAAAGCTTGTAATTGATTTGATTGATTATATTGTACGAAAGCAAACTTATTCTCTTCGCTTTTTTTTTCAAACCATTCAGAGAAGCCTGGATAATCTTCTTTTAGTGAATCAAAAAAAGGGTCGGATAAATCTATGTCTTTAAAATATCTAATTAATATCTGTTCTACCATATTTACAATAAATTATATGTGAAACTTTCTAAGAACAAAGATAGATAATTTTAGAGATATTTGGAGTCATTTCGGATGATTTTATTTCTTAAATCGTGAAAGATCTGGACCTCTTATCATTCTTATTGTAACAATATGCATTTTACACCATTGTTTAGTAGCTTATATCCTCAAATACCGTTTGAAATTCAGTTCAACACCCTTGAAATAAGGTCATCGACTACATGGCCTTTAATTATTTAACTTTTATTATGTATTTGTTTTCTGGCGTATTTTCAGTGTTTTTAGGCGTTGTTTTATATATAGTTTTGGTTCTTCTTTGAATTTATATACCTTATTTATAGGAAATTAACTATTCGAAGCCCTTTTGCTTTTCGTTTTTAACCCGTTTAAATCAATGTCTAAACAACTTGAAATCAATATTCAAAAGTGGGTTGAATGTTTATATTTCCATTCAAATGAGGATATATAGACTATCGTAAGCAATTCCGCTTGCGGGTAATCACTAAAACCATGTATAATTTTTCAAAAGACGGTATCGTAGTCTCTACGGTACTTGATGCACGTACTGCCAACAAAGAAGGCAAATATCCTGTTAAAATCAAGGTTTATTATCAAAGAAAGCCCAAGTATTATTCTATTGGTATCTGCATGACAAAAGAAGAATGGAACAAGCTCCCGGATAGCAAATCTTCTGAAAGCAGGAAAATCAGACAAGCCATTGAAAGTAGTTTTTCTTTAGTCCGTATGAATGTTGAAGCTCTGGCAGAGAAAGGAACATTCTCTTTCAATACGCTCAATTTACGTTTGGGAAAAGCTACCGGTGATACTCTGAACAGTGCCATACGAGCTAAGATTGAGGAACTGAAAAACGAAGAAAGAATCGGGACAATGCAGTTCTATCAAACTACATTGGTAATGGTTGAGGAAGTCGGCGGCAAAGATATTCCATTTAGTACTGTTACGGTTGAATGGTTACAAAAATGCGAAAGACTTTGGTCGAAAACGAGAAGTATTTCTACAATCGGTATGCACATGAGAAATATCCGTACTTTGATGAATGAAGCCAAGAGAGCCGGCGTTATCAAAGAATCGCAATACCCATTCGGAAAAGGTCTGTTCGAGATAAAGACCGGTATCGGAAGAAAGAAAGGATTGACAAAGAAACAGTTGAAGGCCATTTTCGATTATAAGAGTGAAAATGAAACCACTAACAGGTATAAAGACCTCTGGATATTCATTTACTTGTGCAACGGTATCAATCCGACAGACATGCTGAAATTGAAGTTCTCGGATATTGTGGACGGTGAAATATGTTTTGTGAGACAGAAAACAGAACGCACAACAAAGAATAGGAAAGAGATACGTGCAGTTGTTTCTCCCCAATTACAGGCAATAATTGACAAGTGGGGCAACAAACCGTTACCCGATAATTACATATTTCCTTATATGAAAGGGCATGAAACGGCCATAGAGCGTAAAGCGATTGTACGCGATGTTGTCAAGCGAATCAACAAGCGTATGAAGTTGATAGGTGAAGAATTGGGTATAGGCAATATCACCACATACACCGCAAGACACTCATACGCTACCGTATTGAAACGAAGCGGAGCCAATATCTCTTATATAAGTGAATCCTTAGGACATACCGACCTGAGGACTACGGAAGCATATCTGGCGAGTTTCGAGAAAGAGGAGCGTGCTAAGAACACTAACCTTTTGACCTCGTTTTTGTAGCCTATATAGCCTATATGGGGCTCTTTTTACTTTCCTGCCCGGTAATTCTATTCATTAGGGAATCGGGTTTTCTTTATGCAAAATTACCGGTGCGATAACTTAATTCAGGTTAAGAATATAGTTAAAATACCTTTTTCTTTTATATTCCGACAAAAAAGAGGATATATGTAATGTCCGATGATTCATGTATTCGGAGTATTACTAAATTCAAAAATAAATAAAGTTATGGCACGAAAGAAAAAAGTAGAAGAAGAACAACCGGTGGCTGCCGAAGTTGTAGAGACTAAAAAGAAATCTTCAAAGAAAGCACCAAAGACCAAAATGTCTGTTCAAAAAGAAAGCATACAGGAAACCACTGTTCAAGAGCCGATTGTCAAAGAAGAAAATACGAAAGATTCTTTTAAAGACAAAGACTATACAATCGATGAGCTTATAGATATGTTAGGACCGGATATTGATTGTGAGGATGATACAGAGTTTTCATTAACGGAAGATACTTCTTCACAAGAACAGGAATACACAATAGAGGATATGCTTTCCGCATTGGACGAGTCAATCGATAATGACGATGAAGAATGTGTTTCAGATGAAATACTTGATAAATTCGACAAGACACTCGAAGAAAAAGGTTTGGGCGATGATTATTTTCAGAAGAAAGAAGAACGGCTTAAAGAAATGGAGCTGGAGCATGAACTTCACGAATTCGCCATTGATGAAATGCTGAATGAATAAGAATATCTAATTTTGCAACCTGCAACAGTCTCTTTATGAGATGTAACTTTGTGGTGTGCCTTATTTTTTCTAATTTTGCATTGTCATGGTAACATGTCGGACATATTAGAAATTTTAAGGTACACGAAAGTGTTTAACTGATTCTCTACGACGAAGTCTGGTAAACTATCTGTAGAACGGGAATAAGTTGACATCTCTCGCGTCATATCCGTATATGGCGTGGGGACTGTTGCTTGTTTTAGTTCAAGGTCTTTACCAGAGCCCGTCGTATAAAATAAGTTAATGGCCTCACGCTTTCTGCATTTATGAACTCTTCTGATTTGGGGCTAAGGAAGAAATGACATTCTGGTAATTATGAAGAAAATTTTATTAATGTTAGGTGCGGTAGCTTTATTTACTGCATGTAGTGACGACAGTGGTTCCGGTAGTGGTAATATCAATTATGAAGAAGGTTATAAATACCTTACGAATTTGAATGTAAGTGACGCTAAAATGATTTATCAAAAATCATCTTCAACAAGAGCGTTAGGTGATGATTCTTATTACAAACTTGATTTATCAGGCAATGAAGTAAAGTTGTCAATCAAGGGAGAGGACGGGCAAGACCATAATATTGGCATTAGCAAGGTAGTCAAATTGAGTGATAAAATTATTCTGGTAAATCCTGTTGAACAAGATATTGTTGATTTGTTTTATAAACCCGGTCCTGATGATGAAAATATATCTGTTAGCAATCAAAGTATTAGGTATCTCTCAATAGTAGATGTTCAAACAGAAAAGTTATACAGATGGCCGAAAGATGTGTATATTGATTTGTACTACGGTTCATTGAAAACAATATTGGATAATCAAGGAAATATTTATATTGCTTCTTCTTCTAATTCAAATTATCCAGAATTTAGTCAAATATATAAACTGGATGTTTCAGATTTCACAATGCAGAAAATGTTACCTGATGAAGTTAGATGTAATAATTTCACTGTAACAGATAATGGCTTTGTTGTGTATTGGAGTAGTCAAGAACAACAACGGAATTGCCGTGTGAAATGTCCGGGTGGCAGAATTTATCCGATTTCAGATACTTATACATTCATCTTTAACGGTTATTTATATTCCATTCGCAATAATGCGATTATTCAATATAAGACTGTCGGTAATAATGACCTAGAAGAAAAAACAATATGTACCATATCTGATGAACAATTCACTGGGTATGGGGAATTTGCTGTTCCTAATCATGTACGCAAAACAATAGTGTTAAATGAACATTATGAGTTCGACGGAGAAAAATGTACAAAACTTGATAAGCAGATTAATATTGGAGATATTCGTACGAGCAAGGCATGGTACAACCGCAGCAATACAACTTTCTCAAAAATAGCAATGAAAGATTATCAAGAATCTCAATTTCAAATCTTGGATTATGAAATACAAAGTCTTTCGGCGAGCTCGGAAAGTCCAAATATCACATTTACTGGTTTCAGGTATTTAGACGGTGCAAATGTTGTGGGAACTATCACAGAATCAGATGAAGTAGTTATCGATAATGTTGCAGAAAACGGAAACAAAATCATCAATCTTATTTCGTTGAACTAATTTCAATTCAAAAGAATATCCTCTTGTTGTGACTATGCAGCAAGAGGATTTTTTTATGCCTTAAAATCTGAATTACCGGAAAAACGAGAGTTCTGTATATGCTATGCTTCTCTAAATCAAGCAATATTTACGTTCCTTATTTAGCTCCATAGAATCCGAGATTACTATATGCCCATACCTAAAATAAGGCTGTTTTCATCTCCTGTATCGAGATTTTCTCTTGCCTCTAATACTCGGTATAAAGAAGCAAGAACATATCTCGAATATGAAAGAATAAATTTGAAGTAGAAAATTGTTACAAGAAATAATTAAGGTAATTAATTGAATTAATGACTTTAAAAAGGTTTATTGATATTGTTATATATTCTATTTCCTCTTTTATAAAGAGATTAATTTAACTAACTATATTAATTTTATAAATAATATTTTTTAGGGATTGTTGTAAGATCGCTCAATGTCCAATGTTCGTCTTCAAGGTCATCATAAAAAGGTTCAAATATGATATCTGGAAAAGAAAATTCTTTTTTTTCCGGTGATAAATGAAATCCGGTAGTAAGAAAAGTAAACCCATTCTTATTACACATATTTTTCTCTTCGATTATTGTAAATTCATATTCTCCTATACATTTCAAGATAGCATATTTATAAGGAGACCAACCAATGTGTACCTCCTCATCTTTTTTTATACGCGGAACATCGATAAGTTCAGGATTGAAAAAAGCAGAAACTGTTTCGATAAGTTCAGGGGTGAAAGATTCCGGTATTTCGTTAGATTTGAGTTTGTATTTCTCAATGAAATCTCCCCAGCTAAGATAATCAATACTACGTGCCAAAATTCCTAAAGTCTTAGGAGAAACAACTGCTTCATTATTCTTTCTATATTCCCATACTTTATAAATGGTTTCTTCACTGATAGACTCTGCTTTATTATATTCTCCTCTTCCTCCCAAAGTTTTAAGCTTTCCGTTAATCTTTTGTGCCAAAGTTATATAATCCTGTTTTGTTTCAGGATGAACTTTGAATTCATCTTCTATCGCTTTTCTAAGTTTACAGAGTTCTGCTGGTGGGTTCTTCATGCTGTTTTTCTATTATTTTGGGGTGTAAAAATACTGTTTTTTTTTCAAAACACCAGAAAACACCAGAAAACACACAACTAACACCAACTAACACCAACTAACACCAACTAACATTTTTAGACATTATAGTACACCAAATAAAGGCCTTTCTTTGCAACATGAAACAGAAAGATATAATTATGGAAGCTAAAAGTACCACTTATGACACATTACCGGAACGAATAGATTATTTGATTTCGGAGATTGGCGAAGTAAAAGAATTATTAATGCAAAGGATTGAGAAACCGGAAGAGATTCCCAAATATCTGTCTTTAGAACAAGCATTGCTCTACTTGGAAAAGAAAGGATTTTTGGTGAGCAAGTCGAAACTATATAAGATGACTTCTGGAGATATCATACCTTGCCATAAAAATGGTAACAGAATTTATTTTCTCCCGGAAGAACTGAATGACTGGTTAGAAAAACAATTTGGAACGATAGGTGAAACGAGCCGATACCTTTCAGACCAGAAAGCAATAAATAACATTATAAAATCAGCTCAAGCTAAAAAATATTATTATGGAAAATAACTATCAAATTGATGATGAGAGAGCTAATTTAAATTTTTCTATTCATTATGACTGTGGTACTTTAATTGCTGAAAAAGACCGAATTGAATTTGAATCATTGGTAGGCGCACAAGGTAAAATTGTTATAGATTTCACCCCACCGAGAGTCTGTCCGTTTATAACGGAATGCTATGAGAAAAAATATGAAAAACTTTCTTTGCCTTCTGACTCTGAAGGTTTCGATTTTTTTATTTCTAACAGTGGTTATGTTTCTTCTGATACGAAGTTTAAGACATTTGCTCAGCTTTGGGTGGAATATCGATCTTCGTGTATAGAGTATAATAGTCTTTTTTATCATTGGCGAGATTTTTTCAAAAAGTTGATTGAGATTGGTTTTAAGATGGGACGCCATCCGGAAAATAACAAATTGATAGTTTTTTGCAGAAAAAATATTTCTGCAAAATGTAATTGGGATTAGTAAATTGAATAGAAAAAGGAGAACTGCCAATTGCAGCTTATTCTTTTTCAAAATTAAAAAATAAAATCATGAATGAAATAATGAAAACGAATCCTCCTTCAAAACTGGCAAAGAAACTAATTAGCCTTAGCGAGGCAGATAACTGGGAGGAGGCGAAAAATGAATGGAAAATGGAACGGTATTATCATATTTCTGAGCATTGCTCATGCCTTTGTTGTTCCAAAGGAGTACATGATATGACTGTAATTGAGAATATATTCAATACTAATCAGATGCATATTTGTAATTCTTGTGCAAGCTTGTATTTCGGAATACAGGAAAGTCTTAAGATTGAATCTGTAGTGCGAAGATTAAAAAAGAACAAGAATTCGCATATGGATAATACATGCTTGACGTATTTGCATGGAAATGGAATTCTTGGTCTTCTTGAATTTAAAAACTATGAGCTTGTCAGGTCATCCCGAAAAGATGCGTTTAGTGTTTTTTACAGACAAAGAATCAACGAGAGAATTATACATTTTACAAATTTCGCAAATAAATCTATTTTTGAAAAGATTGAAATTCTCATTGCGTGGAGCAAGAAGATGGAAAACCCACATTGTATTTCTGTATTTGTTGAAAAATGGAAGAAGTTAGCGGACACAGGACAAGTTGATATCGCTTGGTTGGATGATTTTATTGAGAAGAACGAAATAGCGCTGTCTCCATTTACAAAACAGGACAAAGAACTGGCTTTGGAAGCTATCCAAGGACAAGTTTTTGCTACTTTAGATTTAGAAGAATATTTCTGGTCTACAAAATGTAAGTTGACAAAGGATTCGGCGAAACGTATATTGTTTCCATTCTGTATTGAAGGTTTGGAAGACGGCGAAGTCAGTCAGGAAGAAGCTGAAAAAGAGGCGATGGAAAATATGAGGGAGAGAGAAAGAGAGCTTTGGGCATTTTATCTTGCGCAACAGCAAGATTCACAAAGCGATTCCTGGAATGAAGATAATGCTCGTATGAATAAAATTATTAAGGAAGGGATTGCTGTACAGGAATCCGGTGGAGAGAAAAAAGTGAATGGAAAAGAAAATTCTGTAGCAATAGAAATGTAATTATTAAATCTAACAGAAAAAGGAAAGCTGCCAATTAATTGCGGCTTATCCTTTTCCAAAATAGAAAAATAAGATTATGGCTGAAATAATGAAAACGAAAGCTAATCCTCCTTCAAGGCTGGCAAAGAAACTGATTAGCCTTAGTGAAGCTGATGACTGGGAAGAAGCATCCAAAGAATGGGTAATGAAAGGGTATTATTGTGTTTTGGGATATTGTTCGTGTCTTTGCAGTCCTAGAGGAGTACATAATATAACAGTGATTGAGAATATACATAATTTCAATCAGATGTATATTTGTAACCCTTGCGCAGACTTATATTTTGGTATTCAGGAAAGTCTTAAGATTGAATCTACGGTAAGACGATTAAAAAAGAACAAGGACTTGAATATGGATGATATATGTTTGGCATACTTGTTCAGGAATAAATTTATTGATAGACTTGAACTTAAAAATTACCGACTTGTCAGGCTGTCCCGTAAAGATGAATACAGCCGTTTTTACAGGCAAAGAATCAACAAGAGAATTATAAATTTTACGGATTATGCCAATAAACCAATTTTTGAAAAGATTGAAATTCTCATTGCGTGGAGCAAGAAGATGGAAAACCCACATTATATATCCGTATTTGTAAAACAAAGGAAAGAGTTAGCGGAGACAGGACAAATCGATGTTGCTTACTTGGATGCTTTCATTGAGAAAAACGAAATTGAGTTATCTTCATTTACAAAACAGGACAGGGATTTAGCTTTGGAAGCTATTGGAGAACGAAGACAAAGTACTTTAGACTTGGAAGAATATGTCAGGACTACTAAACTCCGGTTGACAAATGAATTAGGCCAATATGTACTGTCTGGATTCTGTTTTGAAGGTCTGGAAGACGATGATACTTTTGATGTGGGCAGGCAGGAAGAAACTGAAGAATGTAGGGCTATAAGAAAATCGATAAAAGTGGCAAGGGATATTTCGTTGGATTATTCCATAGAACTACAAGATTCTCAAGAGGATTTTCAGGATCAGCAACAAGAACAGATATACGAACTCATCAGGATCGGGCGCGCCCAACAGGAAATCGAAGAAAAGAGAAAAGCAGATGAAAAGGAAAGAAAGGAGCAGCGCCTAAAGGACAAAAAGACAATGCAAGAAGAGCGAAAAGTAAGTAAACTGAATCAAGGAAATTTTGACTTTATATATCCTCATGGTTGCGACACCTTAAAATGGACTCACTTTCATGAAAGTGTTATTTCACCCATAGATAAAGATGTCTTAGATGACCTTTCGTATTTGATTTATACTTGGTTTTTGGATATAAAGAAATCTCGTTCATTGAAAAGTTTCATTTACTTTTTTACAAACAGAGAGATTGCTCATAAATTTAAACTTATACCGTATAGTAGAGAGTTTGTGGAAATCATGTATGTAGGCGCTTTGTTGCAACTGATTGACATGGGTGAATTGGGCGGTATCTTGAATGATTTATATAAGAGTACAGACGATAATATTAAAAGCGATAAAGTCGAATTGTTAAATGAAACATTATCAAAGACGTCTTATGTAGCTGCCCTTAAAGATAATGTAGAAATATTGATTACAAAAAAATAAATTATGAAAAAAGAAAATGGCAATATCGGGCGACAAGGCTTACTCGTTAATTCTATGATGTCCGGAAAAAAAGGTTACAGGCATGAACTTTTTGGAGATACTTATCTGGAATTTGCTAAAAACAAGAAACTTAATTGGAAGTTTCGAGATTTAGATTCTGCATACAAAAACAGCACTTTTCCTATTACGGCAAAAGCATTGGCGAAGCTTACTTGTTTCATGTGCAACTGGATAAAGGATATTGGTGCTTCCTCTATAATATCTCCTTATTATATCGGTGAGTATTTTGATGATGATTCATTTTCTATGATGCGTTCAGATTCACATGGTTTATTTTTCCCTTTTAAGGAAGATAAACAATGGGCTAATGTGTTTTGGGTTTTGTCGCGGCTTAATAAATCATGTATTGAATCATTATTGGGTCGGATATATTCTGATACCAAGGAGGAGGACCAGGGCTCGAAGATTGCGGAGCTCATTGGTTTATTGAGTGTTGATGGGTATACAGTACAGCCTCGAATAGGAGATCGTGTATATGTAGAAATAATACAATCACAGGGAGATAATGAATCCGTTAGAAAGGTTGTAAATAAGGTAAGAGCAAAGAGGATTCCAAGTGGAATAAAGCAAAAAACGCTACAAGAATTGGCTTGTTTTATAGATGGTTGGGTTGAAGAGTTGAAAACAACAAGGGAACCACTTGTTGTTTGGAAATACAAGAATCCTTATTGGTTTATTCCCCAAAGGAGAAAGCGTAAAGACTTATATGATTATCTATTATCATGTAAACTTGAGCAGATTGCAGCGGTAATTAAAATTGTATATGGTAGTACGGAAGAATCGCAAAAGAGTGATAAACTGGATAAACTGAATGAAATTTTTAACAAGGATTTTTATGAGATAGCATTTACTTCCAATATCCTGGAAATAAGAAAGATAACAATTGTTTATTTATAAAATAATGAGAGTCTGTATTTGATAATGATTAAATACAGACTTTCTTCTTGTTATTCATTAAATAAAATAGTTTAATTCAATAATAAAATATTGTTTCGAGAGTAAAAGCTATTTCTGCTTGAAATGACTTCATCAAACAATCACGCATGGTGATGTATGGATAACCAATCGATCGATAAATATTATAAGAATCAATAAGCCGTTTCTGCTTGAAGTGGCTTCATCAAACAATCGCGTATGGTGATGTATGGATAACCAATCGATTGATAAATATTGTAAGGATCAATAAGCTATTTTTGCTCGAAGTGGTTTCATCAAACAATCACGCATGGTGATGTATGGATAACCAATTGATCGATAAATATTATAAGAATCAAT
>ERZ791808.2245-NODE-2245-length-12030-cov-4.361336_pt1 | contig 12030 bp, 8 predicted proteins | sample MGYA00510305_ERZ791808 | MGnify/ENA primary metagenome ERZ791808 (study PRJEB30046, sample SAMN00792024) | human gut metagenome | study: EMG produced TPA metagenomics assembly of the A metagenome-wide association study of gut microbiota in type 2... | reverse complement strand
CTATCGCAGCTGCCAGACAACCAACAATAAGCCTTTTTCTGATTTTTAAAAAATCTCTTTTCATCTTTCTACTCCTGTCCTGTCTTCTAATAAACGTCCATTTTATTACAATACTATTAACATATTATACACACTATATTACATTTTCGCAAGATAATCCCTGATATATAACCAAAAACGGCTGCACATTTCTTGCTCTGTGCAGCCGTTTTGCATATTTCATTTCTATAGCAATTCTGGTTATCCTGGCAGAAACCATCCGGATCAGACAGCCGGATCTGTAGGATCGAAATTAGCAGCTCCCCTTAACGGAGTCAGTGCTTTCTTTCCAAGAGGTCCTTTCATTGCATCATCTGCTTTATATTGACCGTCAATAATACTGATGGATGCGCCATTACAATTCTCATAAACCCACTTCGCATCTGCCACACAGGTTCTGATACATCCATGTGATGCGGGAGATCCAAGCTTATTGTACTCTCCTGCCGGAAGATTATATGAGTTTGCCTGGCCGCAGGCTACAGAATGAACAAAGATTCCTCCCTGTCCGGCACGGTCTACATGGGTTCCATACTGTCCCCAGGACGGTCCCATAAGAGGCTGCCACCTCAGGCTTCTGCTCAGTGTAAAGTTACCGGTCGGAGTTGGTGTTCCCGCTAAACCTACAGATACTCTGATCGTCTTAACAGGAATTGTTCTGGCTGAATCAGCATAAACAGTCATAACTCCGTTTACTCTGTCCACCTGAACAGAATACGGTCCTCTGTATCTGTTTGTCAGATCAGTGATACGGTATCCGTTACTGTCAAAGTAATACAGAATTCCATTAACTCTCATACTCTTATTTCTTGCAAATCCGTTTCCTGACGGATCGATATATCTCACCAGGTTTTTAGCATTACTTACAATTACCCATCCTCTTGTATATTTACCGTTTGCATCCAGATAACCGTTTACTCCATTCTTTTTCATAAACTGATTTGTCTGAACCACACATTCTTTAAGATAATAGTAATTGCCGCTGTATTTTCTCCATCCGCTCTTATACAGGCTTCCCTTAGAGGATGCGATATACCATTTCTTTTTATAGCGCACCATTGTGCTCTTATATACTTTACCTTTGTGTTCTGCGGATGTAGATGATTCAAATATATATTTCTTTCCATCGATTTCTGTCAAACCGCTTGCAAGCTTTCCTGATGGTTTAAAATAATAACCTGCGGAAGTCCACTTATCCGTATAATGATTTCCATTGGAATCAAAATACAGCCAGCCAAGGAATTTGCCACTGGTGCTGACAAGTTTCTGCCAGCCATGTTTCTCAACAACACGACCCGGAGTACTTCCAAAGTAATAGTAATGATCGCCTGCTTTTGCCCATCTCTTTGTCCAGGTTGCCCGCTTTCCGTTTGAACCAAAATAATATCTGAAATTGCCGTATTTTACAAGTTTATTTCTATAAATCTGGCCGTTACTGTCGGTACAGTAATATGCACCATTCTGAGCCTTCTTCATCACTGATTTCAGAACATATCCATTGGCATCCAGCAAGTAAGCTCCGGTTCCTTTCTCCGGGATAGCTGTGGCAACTACGCCACGCTTATAATATTTACCGATGTCTGCCGGAACATTTCCCTTTTTAAAATACAGCCAGCGCTCTCCCTTAGTGGTATCTGAACGAAGCCATCCATTGTGGAACATTTTTCCGGGAATGTCGCTGCTTGCAGGATCAAAATAATACAGGTTTGATTCGCCGTTAACTGTGAGGGTGATCTCTCCTGTCTGTGGCTTACCTTCAAAATCAAGGCAGTAATAATCCTCATTGATCTTGAAATATCCGGTATATGTACCTGCTGCTTTTGCTTTCGCTTCAAGCTGTGCAATTGTCTCCAGATTACCATTCTCATCGTAGTACTGGAAATATGTTCCTGTCCATTTCCATACACTCTTCTCCTGCTGGCCTACTGTAGATGTATATGGAGTTATCGCTTCTCCTTCACATCCGGTATAAACAACAGCCTCATCTGCAGTTGTAAAATAGGACTGATTTGCCTGGGCTTCTGTTTCTTCCCCTGTGGCATCTTCTCCTGCTGACTGAGCTGCATCTGATGTCGGTTCTTCATCAGCTGAAGATTTTTCTTTTACCTCAGCCTGTCCAGTTACAAGGATTCCCTCTTCATCAAACAGATAATATCCTGTATGGGTTTCCCCTTTATACTCTGTGCTGATTTTTACAATTCCGTCTGCCGCTGTATAAAATTCTTCATTTGTTACAGACACTGTATCCGTTGCTGCTGGTGTTTCCATTGCTGTAACCTCTGCTGTCACAGCTGTTGTATCTGTTTCAGCCACTGCTGTTTCAGATGATTCTGTCTGATCTCCTGAGAATCCGTCAGTCTCAGACGGCATCTCCTCATCGGGTAGTGCTGCTGTTGCTGCTTTCTGATCATCTGTATTTGCTGTATCCTGATTTTTTGCAGGTTTGCGCAGTTTAAAGCCATTCTCTGTGCTTACCCAGTCCTCAGCTTTCACTACAGCGGCTCCAACGGCATCCGTAGCATCTGCTGTTGACGGCGTCTCGTCCGGCAATGCAGCAGCCGTATCCGTTCCCGCTGTAAATGCGTCGTCTGTCTGTTCCTGTGATGGTACTGCTGTCCCATCATCTCCATCTGAAAAAGCGTCTGCTTCTGTTTCAGAGGTTTCTGTTTCAGAAGTTCCTGTTTCAGAAGTTTCTTCTGTAACATTTACTTTTTCTGCATCTGTCTGTGTGGCAACAGCCGGAGCTGTATCAGGTGAAGTAAATGCAGCAGCACCTGCTTCACTGACAGTTGCCATTGTCATAATAAGACTCAATGTAACCGCAACTAATCTTCTTTTCACAATAAGTTCCTCCTCTTTTAGTCATGTTACTTTATGGTTACTGTTCACTCTGTTTGTGCACAGCAGCTTTCTACTCGCCAAGGCCGCTATCAATAGCAGTAACAAGATGATCCAGGGCTTCCTGTTCATCAACACCTTCACAGGTAAGTTCTATCTCATTTCCGCATTTTACGCATGCACCAAGTACACTCAATACACTCTTTGCATTTGCCATGCCCCCATCGTAGACAAATGTTATCTGTGACTGGTATTTCATTGCCTCATTGCACAAAATCCCCGCAGGTCTCAGATGAAGACCTGTGGGATTTTTAACTGTCACTTTTTTACTGACCATTTCACTGTTCCTCTTATATTGTTACTACCCCTTCTGTAAGTGGAGAATTCTTTTATTCCTTGTTTTCCTTACTGTCATCAACAGCAGTCCCTGATGAAATCACTACTTCCGTAGTCACATCTTCCACTGTCTCATAACCATCCGGCAAGACTATCTCAACCGGGACTTCATAACTTCCTTCTTTTTTGCCATCCAGATCTATAGATGCCTTAATGTCTTTGTCATTATTCAGATCATCCAGATCTTTGTTATCTGATTTGATCCGCACTTCTATCTGTGCAGTCTCAAATGTTACCTGCAGATCTTTCGGTTTATTCTTAACCTCTATATTCTTAGTCGGAAATTCAAACTCTCTGCTTCCGGCCGGAAGAATACTTACAGTTACCCATACATCTTCACTGGAGTCACTGGTAAGTTTCACATTGTCCGGCAGAAGATTCGTAAGACTGATTTTTTTCTCCACATCTTCGGATTCACCGGAAATATCAATACTGTCTTCCGGTATAGTGATCACATTATTATTATCCGCAAGACTTTCAAGACCTTCTGCACTGCCTGCTACACTGATCGTATCCGGCACTGTTCTCACAGCCCCAACCTGATATCCTTCAGCCGGTGTCCCTACATAATCTGCAGATATCTGCACTCCCTGACGGATTTTCCATAATTTTGCAGTCACTGTTACTTTTGCATTATTCTCAATCCGCAATGAATTCATTTCAGAATCGGTAAGTACCTCCTGATTCTTATCAATGATCGTAAGGTTTACATCCTGTGTAAAATCCTCTGTATTCCCATCCAGTTCAATGGAAGCATTTACCTTATCTATTTTATTGATCAGCGTCTTCGGGCCTGTAATCCTTACTTTCTCCGGACTGGCAGTCAGACTTCCTACTTCATAATCTTTGCCCGGTTTCGTATCACCTCTGCTGACATTTACCACAAACTCCTGTGTCTCTTTTTCATCAAGATTTACACTGAGATTCTGAGGAGTAACTTTGATATCACTGGGAGATACCCCCGGTACAGAACAGGTAACGGTAATAGGAACCATAACCGGATTTGTATCCAGGCTTACCGCCTGCTGAAGATCAGCTACCGCAGAGATGTCTGTGACTTTAATCTTGTCTCTGATCTTCTTAGTTGCAGTGATCGCAACTTTTATGGAATCCTGGTTCTGTTCCGGCATACACATCTTACCGATGGTATCTGAAGATTCCACATATTCCTTGTTGATCAGTTCCACATCATTGAGCGTATAGTAATTGGTTCCTGTCGGATTATCTATATTTACAACGATCAGCCATAGCACAACAGCTATTGCGACAGACATGATTTTCAGAGGTATATTATCTGTTATTTTTCGCTTCTTCATGCTTCACTCTTCCTTTCAGTAAATGGCGAAGTTTGCTGTTGTCTACAACCTGCTTATTCTGCGCTCTGACCAGGATTTCTCTGAGTTTTGCACTGTTTACACCTCTGGTCAGCTTTCCTCCCTGCGCTACAGATACCTGACCGGTTTCCTCTGATACAATGATCGTAACAGAATCTGTCTGCTCACTGATCCCCACACCTGCCCTGTGCCGCGTTCCAAGCTGTTTGCTCAGTTCCATATTATCAGACAGTGGAAGATAGCATGTTGCAGCCACAATCCTGTTCTCTCTTACAATAACAGCTCCGTCATGAAGTGGTGTGTTATGTTCAAATATATTGATCAGAAGCTGACTGGTAAGGATTGCATCCAGATTAATACCTGTTCTTATATAATCGGTCAGCAGCTCATTCTGCTCAATTACGATCAGTGCTCCGGTCTTAACTTCTCCCATATCAAAACATGCTTTGACCAGCTCACTGATGGTTTTATCCGTAAATCTTTCCTTCACCTCTTTACCTGCATCAAAAGGTATCAGTGAAGCCATGATCCGCTTTTGTCCAAGCTGTTCCAGAACTTTTCTGAGCTCCGGCTGAAAAATAACGATCACACCTACGATCAGTGTACTTGCCAGATTTGAAAAAATCCACAGAATCGTATTCATCCTGAAAATATACGCGATCAGAATGAAGAGGAGAACGACCAGTATTCCTTTCAGAAGTGTATATGCATGAGTATATTTGATCCATACCATGAACTGATATACAAAAAAAGCGATCAGTGCAATCTGTATGATATCTATAATCCCAATCTTAGGAAATGCCAGTCTTGATAATGTCTCTATCAAATTTCCTGAAAATTCCTGCATATGGCTCTCCTTTCCTTATCATTTTTATATACCTTATTGTTGAAAATGTTTTCAGTGGATTTTGTGTTACTGTTCACTCCGTTCACAGTAACGATTTTGTCTCATCGTTACCGGAAACTGCTTTTTACAGATTTTTTAATGATTCTTCCAGTTTCTTCTCAAAATCCACGCTGTCAATATCTTTCTTTCTCTCTACAGGTGCTGCAGCCTCATCTGTCGTCACTGCTTTCTCATCACCATGAAAAATAGGATTCGCATAAGAAACAACGTTATCCTGTGCCGGTCTTTCATCCTTTGCGGAACTTCCGTTAATCTTCTTTATACTTCTTTCAGATGTTGTGACACAGGCTTTCGGCACTGCTTTTACATAATAATAATATTCATCATCCTCATATTCCAGTCTCTCGGTACGGGTATAGTCACCACCAAATACAAAGAATTCAAGAAGTAATCCTATCACCACAGAGATCACTGTATAAATGATCAGCGTAACAACATCAATATCCAGTCTAAAATAAAATCCACCTGCAATAATCATCAGAACATACACAACTCCACCTGCAATAATGGCAATTCTCCATGCATAGTCAAAAGAGCGGGTACGTATCAGATTCACCAGCAGAATCACTGCGATAAAGGCAATCACTGTGATCCACATTCCCCAGTTCTGCACGATTCCATCTGTCAGAAGTTTTAATTTGTCAGCTATGGCAACATCCGGGTTTTCCAGAAGTTTATGCTGTACACGTATAAAACGGATAAAATAGTAAATAATCACTCCGCAGCCTGCAGGAAGTGCAGAAAACGCATTGCACAAAAGTCCGCTTCCGATAGGAAGAAGCGTCGGAACACTGAACCCAAAGGAAAGCGGTGTAAATACAAGTACTAAATTATTGTCTGAACTGAATCTCAGGAAGAGAATTGCCATAAACAGGATCAGCACAAGCATAAAACCTGCAACTTCTATCCCCAGTGCATAACCATGTGCGACCATCAGGGCAAATCCTACAAAAATCATTACACCTGAAGGAAGAATGGAACAGATCAGTGCAAGGATCAGAACAATAAATATATTATCGATCTGCTTCATATATCCCATATTGGTATTGATCCATATGAAATAAACCATTGCCAGAACGAAACGTAAGACAGGCAGGATATAAATCTCATACTGGCTGTATAAATTCTTTATTCGCTGTTTTAATTCGAGTAATGCTGTCATTTTTTATATCCTCCTGTAACTCCTCTGGCTGAAGATTTTTTATCTTCGCGACCGTAGATTTTACTTAATTGTGTAAGTTCTTCATAATAATTTTTCACACTTTTCTTTGCTTTGTGGTATTTCACCGTATATTGGATATATGTCAGGACAGAAAACAGTACCAGCACTGCCACATACCCCAGAATAACTTCCACGCCCAGTGAAACAAGGTTCATCTTATGAACATTATCTATCAGATATTCAGCAAAATATGCTGCGATACCGGCCAGAATCAGGCAATACCCAATCGTAACAAGGAAAAAATTCTTAATCATGGCAAGTCCGATATAATCACTACGATAGTACCTGCTGACCGGAAGATATTTCTTTCCTTCACCCTGTTCATACATGGCAAGTTTATTCATGATTTTTATCTTCTCTTCATTTAACATAAATTACTCCTTACTGTATGCTTTTCCTTTTGCTATAATCCGCTATTACTGTTCACTCTGTTCTCAGCAACAACCTGATATCATTCATATAATCATACAGATTAATTGTAACATATATCATTATGTATGAAAAGTGTTTTTTCTTATCTCCTGCCTATGCAAACCGTAAGAAAATAAACATTTCCGGCACCTTTTCTCTTCAGGCATCCGGCCATTGCATCGATCGTACTTCCTGTTGTATACACATCATCTATCACCAGGATATTCTTTCCCCTGACATCTCCGGTCACGCAGAACGCTCTTTCCAGGTTTTTTCTTCTCTGCAAAGCATTCAGTTTTTTCTGCGACTTTGTCTTTAAAACTTTCTGCACAATATTGACATCTGTGGAAATCCCGGTATAATGACCGAGTTTCTCCGCCAGATATGCAGCCTGATTAAAACCTCTCTGCCGCTCCTTCGACCTGTGTACGGGAACCGGCACGATCAGATCCGGCTTCCATTCCTGCAATTCTTTCTGCGCATATTGATACATTGCTCTGGCATAAAAATTACCGTATTCCCTGCATCCATAGTACTTATATCTGGTAACAGATCTTCTCATTATGCCATCATAGACAAAAATACCTCTTCCCTGTTCATACACATGCCTGTGTTTCTGACAGTCTCTGCAGTATTCCCCTGTTTCTATGGGTTTTCCACATTTATAACATCTGGGATGACCAATCGGACGAAGTTCTTTCTCGCATTCCGGACAGATCATCCTTCGCTGATCTGCCAGTATTTTCTGACAGACCGGACAGCATCTCGGGTAAAAAATATCAGCAACCATGTTCAGAAACCGTTTCATTTCCATTTCCTTCCGCTATTTTACTCTCTATTTTGCTATCCTCTGTATTTCTGTTTTTCTCATATTATCAAGATAAATTTTTTCTCTGTTATTATTCAGTCATCAGATCACAGTCTGCAATATCATTCTTCACCATCTGTATTATTATCCCCTGTAGTCTCACTCAGTTCTCTGATCCGTTCATCCAGTGCACTGTATCGCTTCTGCTGTTTTTCATTACTGATCATCTCTGCAAAGGTCTCCTCGTTTCCCACAACCGTCACACATTTTCTTGCTCTGGTAACTGCGGTATAAAGAAGGTTCCTGTTTAAAAGCATCTGTGGTCCGGAAAGTAATGGAAGTATGACTGCCGGATACTCAGATCCCTGAGACTTGTGGATTGTAATAGCATATGCAAGTTCCAGTTCCTCCAGCTGTTTGAACGAGTACATTGCAAAACGTCCATCCTCAAATTCCACTTCTGCTGTCTCAGCAAATTCATTGATTTCCCTGAGGATTCCGGTGTCTCCGTTAAATACTCCCACGCCTTTCTCAATGACAACCCCATATCGTCCCCGGATTTCCCATTCCATCTGATAATTATTTCTGATTTGCATGACCTTGTCCCCTGTGCGGAACAGCCGGTCTCCAACCGCCCTCTCGGATTTCCCGTCTTCCGGCGGATTCAGGTATCTCTGCAGGATCTGGTTCAGCCGCTCTACTCCCAGAAGTCCCTTTCTCATAGGTGTCAGTACCTGTATCTCAAAGGGTTTGGCATCTACATAGCGCGGCAGTTTCTCCTGGATCAGCGCGATCACTACTCTTATAATGATATCTGCATCATATCTCTTCAGAAAAAAGAAATCCCTGCTCTTATTATTGATCTGAACCTGTTCTCCCTTATTTATCTTATGAGCATTTACAACAATATCACTCTCTGATGCCTGTCTGAATATCTTAGTCAGTTCCACTACAGGGAAACATCTGCTTCGGATAATATCTCTCAGCACATTGCCCGGGCCTACACTCGGAAGCTGATTCTCATCCCCCACAAGGATCAGTCTGGTTCCTGCTACCACTGCAAGAAGAAGAGAATGCATCAGATGAATATCCACCATAGACATTTCATCAATAATGATCACATCTGCCTCCAGCGGATTCTGTGCATTCCTCTCGAATTTAGCTGAATGCCCGTCCCTCTCTTCCTCCGGCATTCCATTCAGTTCCAGCAGACGGTGAATTGTCTGCGCCTCATATCCGGTAGTCTCTGTCATTCTCTTTGCAGCACGTCCGGTAGGTGCAGCCAGCCGAATCTCTGCACCTTCTCCCTCAAAAAAGCGGATGATCGCATTGATCGTTGTCGTTTTACCTGTACCGGGGCCTCCTGTAAGAATAAAGAGTCCATGATCCGCTGCTTCAGTGATTGCTTTCTTCTGCATTTCATCCAGAACAGTTCCTGTCTCTTTCTCGATCAGCTCAATTCTGTGCCTGACAAGCTCTTTATCCTCAGGACACACAATATTCAGTTCATTAAGCATCCTGGCAGTGTTCAGTTCCAGATAATAATACTGTGCCGGATAAACGATAGTTTCTCCGCTTTTTTCTTTCAGCACCAGCTTCCTGTCAATAACCATATCCATAAGGTGTTTCTCCATATAGGATTCATCCACTCCCAGAAGTCTGGCACATCTTGTAAATAACTGTTCCCTCGGAAGATAAGTATGTCCTTCTCCCGAAGCCTGCAGAAGAGTATACAGCATTCCGCTGCGGATTCTGTAATCTGAGTCTGCGTGAATACCGACTCTGGCAGCAATCTCATCAGCAATCTTAAATCCCACACCGGAAATATCTTCCGCAAGTCTGTAAGGATTCTCCTGAAGGATCGTATAGACAGATTCCTTATATTTCTGATAAATCTTTGCGCCCAGGTTCAGGGAAATCCCATATTTCTGCAGAAAGATCATTACTTTTCGCATCTCTGCCTTCTCACTTACCTGCGCAGCGATCTCCCGGGCTTTTTTCTCACTGATCCCCTTTACCTCTGCAAGCCGCTCCGGCTCTTCTTCTACGATACGGAGTGTGTCATCTCCAAACTTCCGCACGATCCTGGCAGCCAGTGCAGCACCGATTCCCCTGATGGCGCCCGAACCCAGATAACGTTCTATTCCATATGTATCCTCCGGCATCTTCTCTGTAAAAGAACTGATCTGAAACTGTTTGCCATATACCGGATGATGGATATATACTCCGGTTGCTTCAATAGATGCCCCCTGTGTGATCGCAGGGAAACTTCCCACGCAGGTCAGCTCTTCCTCTTTTTTTGTACCTTTCAGTACCATAACTGTATATCCGTTATCTTCATTTCTGAAAATAACATGATCTATGTATCCTGTGACAGTTTCACTCATGTGCTTTTCTCCACACCTCCTGCTTCTTTGAGCCTCTGACAACGCAAAAAGGCACTGCACTGTGCAGTACCTCCTGCTTTATCCGTCAAAACGTGCCATTACCTCTGCATACTTACCGGTTCCCACTGCGACCACGCTCATTGCATCCTGCACAGTCAGTGTACTTACTCCGGTTCTCTGCTCGATCAGTGTATCCATCCCATGAAGAAGGGCACCGCCGCCTGTAAGTACGATTCCTCTGTCTACAATATCCGCAGCCAGTTCCGGCGGTGTCTTTTCCAGAATTCCATGAACAGTCTCCACAATCTGGCTTGTAGCATCCTTTAACGCCACACGTATTTCTTCTGAGGTAAGTGTCACTGTCTTCGGCAGACCGGTGATCACATTTCTCCCCTTTACTTCCATTGTTCTCGGATTTGATTCCTCTATAGCCGTACCAATCTGAATTTTGATCTTCTCTGCCATATCTTCTCCGATAAAAAGTCCATGATTCTTTCTCACATAGTTCAGTATAGCCTGATTAAAAGTGTCCCCTGCAACTTTCACAGAAGCGGAAACCACAACCCCCGCAAGAGAGATAACCGCAACATCCGAAGTTCCGGCTCCAATGTCTACGACCAGATTTCCAAAGGGCTTGGTCACATCCACCCCGGCTCCGATTGCCGCAGCTATAGGTTCCTCCACCATATAGACATCTCTGGCACCAGCCTGATAGGTTGCTTCCTCCACTGCCTTTTTCTCAATCTCTGTAATTCCACTGGGAACACAGATACTGATCCTGGGCTTGCGGAAAGCTCTTCTTCCTATTGCTCTGGATATAAAGTATTTCAACATCTTCTCTGTAACTGTATAATCAACGATCACGCCCTGTCTGATGGGACGGATGATCTCCATATCTGAAGTAATGCGCCCTTCCATCAGACGGGCTTCTTCACCGATCGCACGTATCTTCTCTGTATTTTTATCATAAACTACGATCGAAGGCTCATTTAGCACAAGCCCCTTTCCTGTAGAATAAGCCAGACTGTTCCTGGTTCCCAGGTCAATTCCAATATCACTTGTCGGCATGGAAATCCCCTTTCTGTTCTTACGTTCTCCTCATCCCCTTCAACTGATCATTACTTTTTACAGTCTCTACCGGGGACTTATCCGGTTTAGTTATAACAACTCCATAAAATAATGCGATCAAAACAGTCCAACAGGGCTTCACATCCTGATAAGCCGGATCAAAATATATTATTTACGAGAATTGCTATAAATAATCTCTTCTATTATATACAACTTCCATTTAAAAAGAAAGTCCTGCAATATGATTTCAAGATTATTTCAGATATTTCTTTACATATTTTCCGGTATAGGAAACCGGTGACTGTGCCACCTCCTCAGGAGTTCCCTGAGCAACTACGGTACCTCCTTGGTCTCCACCCTCCGGTCCGATATCAATGATATAATCTGCGGTCTTAATCACATCCAGATTATGCTCGATCACAACTACTGTATTACCGCCCTCCGATAATCGTTTCAGAATCTCCACCAACTTATGCACATCCGCAAAATGCAGACCTGTGGTAGGCTCATCCAGAATGTAGATAGTCTTACCTGTGCTGCGCTTGCTCAGCTCTGTGGCAAGCTTGATTCTCTGTGCCTCTCCTCCGGAAAGCTCTGTGGACGGCTGTCCCAGCCGGATA
>ERZ791808.2174-NODE-2174-length-12400-cov-6.180964_pt1 | contig 12400 bp, 7 predicted proteins | sample MGYA00510305_ERZ791808 | MGnify/ENA primary metagenome ERZ791808 (study PRJEB30046, sample SAMN00792024) | human gut metagenome | study: EMG produced TPA metagenomics assembly of the A metagenome-wide association study of gut microbiota in type 2... | reverse complement strand
CACCGGGCGCTGCCGCCGGTGGTACAGGTAAAGAGGGTCAGATCCCATTCATCGGACTCCTCCGTCTTTTCGGTCATTTCTTCAATTTGCGTGGGCTGCAGGTTTTCCACATAGGAAACCTCGTAGGTCCAGCGCATACCGTCCATATCCGTAAAATAGACCTGCGCGCCCTCGGTCAGCCACTTGATGGGGCTGAAATGCTTTGCATAGTTGTGGGCGCAGACCACCATGTTATCTGCATAGGTGGAACCGGAGTAACGGCCCGGTGCGATTTTCAGGCCCGCATAGCTCCACTGGCTCATCACCGGCAGTTCCAGCCCGATGGACGGAATGGACAGATAGCCGATGTAATCCCAGCCGTTCAGTTCGGTCACGGTCATTTCCTGCGTGGGGTCCAGCTCCGGCTGCAGCGCCACGGTATCCGATTTTGCCTTTTCCTCAATGGCAGCGTTCAGGGTCTGCTCCAGCTCGCCCAGCACCTCCTGCGAGGCCTTGTCTGCACGGGATGCATCCCACTTGTTATAGGCCAGCAGGGCTGCTGCCGCAAGGATCAGCAGCGCGCCCAGCACCATACACACTCTTCCGATTTTCTGTCGCATAGCAATGTTTCCTTTTTGTTCCGCGGTAGGTTTCATCCCTTTCAGTATATGCGCAATTGGTATGTTTGTCCAGTAAAAACTTACCGCACTGCCCGGTCCGGCACAAGGCGGCACACAAACCGCACCATCAGCGGGGTCAGCGGCAGCCACACCAGCGTGCACATCACATTGAACAAGGTGTGCGCATTCGCGATCTGCCGGGCGATCACGGCAAGCTCCGGCCCTTTGGGCGAAAGTGCAGCCGTCAGCCGCACATACAACGGCAGACCGGCGCAGAATACCGCCGCGCCGGTCAGATTGAACACTGCATGGGCCGCAGCCACCCGCTTTGCGTCCCGGTTTGCGCTCAAGGATGCCAGCACTGCTGTGATGGTGGTGCCGATGTTATCCCCCAGCAGAATGGGAATGGCCGCCGTCAGCCCCAGCAGGCTGTGCACGCCGTCTGCCCCGGGCTGCGCCGCCATGCTTTGCAGCAGCGCCACTGTGGCAGAGCTGCTTTGCACCGTTAAGGTCATGCAGACACCCGCCAGCAGCCCGTGCATGGGACTTTGCCGCACCCGGGCAAGCTCCAGCCGGAGCAGAGGGCTTTGCAGCAGCGGTTCCATGGCGCTGCGCATCACCGTAACGCCCTCAAACAGCAGTCCGAAGCCGAACACTGCCTCGCCCACGCAGCGGCCCCGCCAGCCTTTACAGGCCAGACAGAGCAGCACCCCGCCAAACAGCAGCAGATACCGCCAGCCTTCCACCTGAAACGCCAGCAGCTGTGCCGTGACTGTTGTGCCGATGTTCGCCCCGAACACCACCGGAACCGCCTGCCGCAGCTGCAACAGCCCCGCCGCCAGAAAGGCAATGACCATAACCGTGACCGCTGAGCTGCTTTGCAGCACCGCCGTTACCGCAGCACCAGTCAGCAACCCTGCCACCGGGTTTGCGGTGCACCGCGCCAGCAGGCTGCGCAGACGCCTGCCCGCTCCCTGCTGTACTGCCCTGCACAGGCTGTCCGTCCCATATAAAAACAGCGCCAATCCGCCGAATACCTGTAACAACACTTGGAATCCCTGCTCCATCCGCGCCCTCCGTTTCTGCCTGTCCTTTATTTCTATGCAGCGAGAGCCGGTTTGCGCATTGACAAAACCTACAAGTTTTTTGTGAATTTTTGTTTAATATTTCCCCATTCCCTTGCAATCCGGCAGCAAAAGGAATATGCTTATCAGGCGTTAATACTTAACAACTGTTAAGTATCCAAAAAATGCAAACGAGGAGGGACTGTCGTGTCCGAGCCAAGCACCCCCAGCTTTCAGGGGATGTGCCACTATATCGGGCAGCTGAGCAAGGCATCCAAGGCCGGGATGCGGGCGGCGCTGGCCGATTGCCCCAAATGCCACTTCAATATGCTGGAAGGCCTGCTGCACGCCATCAACTGTCACGGAAAGGACGGTGCCATTTATGTCTCCGACCTTGCCCGGGAGATTCGTCAGCCGCTGCCGGCGGTCTCGCGCGGGCTGCGGCTCATGGAGCAGGACGGCACCGTGGTGCGGGAACCGGACCCCGCCGACCGCCGCAAAACGCTGGTGCGCATCACCCCCAAGGGGTACGAGCTGTGCCACCAGTGTGAGCAGGCTCTGCGCAACTACTTTGCCAGCGTGCTGGCACGGTTAGAGCCGGAGCAGGTAGCCCAGATGGACGCGCTGCGCGGCGCGCTGATGGATGCCATTCTTGCGGAAAATGCCGCGCGCAACATTGACCCGAAGGGAGAAACGAACCATGACAAAGATCTTTAAGCAGCTGGCCCGGCACTGGGCAGTCTGCCTTGTGGTGTTCGCACTGCTGTTCGTGCAGGCGTACTGCGACCTTGCCCTGCCGGACTACACCAGCAAGATTGTGGACACCGGCATCCAGCAGGGCGGCATTGAAAGCCCCCTGCCCCAGACGGTGCGCCAGAGTACGCTGGACGCGCTGAGCCTGCTGATGAGCGAGGAAGATGCGCAGAAGCTGCAAAACGCCTACCAGTACTATCTGCAGGACGATGGCGTGTTGCAGCTGCGCTCCGACCTGACCGAGGACGAGCGCACCGCACTGGAAGATGCTGTGACCACCCCGGACATCGTGCTGTATATGGCTGCCGCACAGGCCGCCAACACCCCCGCTGGACAGAACAGCATGGGCATGACCGGCCTTGCCGAGACGCCCTCTGCCGCTGCGGACGCGGACACTGAGACCGTCACCCCTACGGCAGCGAATCTGGACACCGTTTGCAGCCAGTTTGCCGCCATGAGCCAAATGCCCGGCTTTGACCGCAGTATGCTGCAAAAGCAGCTGGACGGTGCCATGAGCCAGCTGGACAGCACCCTGCTGGAAAACCTGAAAAGCCAGTCTTTGCTGCTGGTGCAGCTGGAATACGAGGCGCAGGGCGTTGCGCAGGATGTGCAGATGGGTTACCTCTTCCGGGTGGGCGGCCAGATGCTGGCGCTCACCCTGCTGATGGTGGCCGTGGCTGTGGCCGTGGGCTTCCTTGCCTCCCGGGTATCTGCCGCCATCGGCCGCGACCTGCGCCGGGAGACCTTCTCCAGCGTTATCGGCTTTTCCAATGCGGAGATTGAGAATTTTTCCACCGCCTCTCTCATCACCCGCACCACCAACGATATCCAGCAGGTGCAGTTCGTCTGCGTCATCCTGCTGCGCATGGTGGCCTACGCGCCCATTCTGGGCATTGGCGGCGTGCTGCACGTTGTAGGCAGCAGCAGCGGCCTTTCCTGGATCGTGGTGCTGGACGTGGCACTGCTTTTGTTGCTGCTGCTCTTCCTGATGAGCGTTGCCATGCCCAAATTCAAGGTGATGCAGCAGCTGGTGGACCGGCTGAATCTGGTCAGCCGCGAAATTTTGACCGGCATCATGCCGGTGCGCGCCTTCAGCCGCGAAAAGTTTGAGGAGCAGCGCTTTGACAAGGCCAACCGGGAGCTGATGGGCACCCAGCTGTTCACCAACCGCGCTATGGTGGCTATGATGCCCTTTATGACCCTGATCATGAACGGCACCAGTCTGCTCATCGTCTGGTTCGGCGGCAAGGCCATGGATGCCGGCACTATGCAGGTGGGCGAAATGATTGCCTTTATCACCTACACCATGCAGATCGTCATGTCCTTCCTGATGCTGGCCATGGTGGCCGTCATGCTGCCCCGCGCCGGTGTGGCTGCGGATCGTATTGACGAGGTCATCCGCACCAAGGCCACCATCCGCGACCCGGATGAAGCCGCCGCAAAGGCTGCACAGGCGCACACCGACTGGCAGGGAGTGGTGCAGTTCGAGGATGTGAGCTTCCGTTACCCCGGTGCGGACAGCGATGCGCTGGAGCACATCAGCTTTACCGCAAAGCCCGGCGAGACCACCGCCATCATCGGCTCCACCGGCTGCGGCAAATCCACCCTGCTCAACCTGATCCCCCGCTTTTACGATGTGACCGGCGGCAAGGTGACCGTGGACGGCATTGACGTGCGCGAGATGCCACAGGCACAGCTGCACGACCTGCTGGGCTATGTGCCCCAGAAGGGTGTGCTGTTCAGCGGCACCATTGACAGCAACCTGAAATTCGGCGGCGAGGATATCACCGACGCACAGGTGCACAAAGCCGCCGCCATTGCACAGGCCACTGATTTTATCGAGGCAAAGTCCGAAAGCTATCAAAGTCCCATTGCGCAGGGCGGCTCCAACGTATCCGGCGGCCAGAAGCAGCGGCTTTCCATTGCCCGGGCAATTGCCAAAAATCCCAAGGTCTATCTGTTTGACGACAGCTTCTCGGCGCTGGACTACAAGACCGATGTAACGCTGCGCCGCGCTTTGAAGGCACAGACCGACAACGCCACTGTGATCATTGTGGCACAGCGCATTTCCACCGTGCTGCACGCAAACCAGATCCTTGTACTGGACGAAGGCAGACTGGTGGGCAAGGGCACCCACGCCCAGCTGATGGTCAGCTGCCCGGAATATCAGGAGATCGCCCGCAGCCAGCTGAGCCAGAAGGAACTGGCGCTGGATACCCTGAATACAGAAAAGGAGGGTGAGTGATATGCCCAGACCCGGACGTCCCACCACCGAGCGCGCCAAGGACTTTAAAGGCACGCTGCGGCAGCTCATCCGCACCATGAGCCACTACAAGCTGCCCCTTGCGGCAGCCATGTTGTTTGCAATTCTTTCTACCATCTTCAACATTGCAGGCCCCAAGGTGCTGGCAAAGGCCACCACCGCCCTTGCCACCGGCTGGATCGCCCGGCTGCGTGGCACCGGCAGCATCGATTTTGTGTATATCGGCCGTATCCTGCTGTTTTTGCTGGGGATGTACCTGCTGAGCAGCGCCTTCAGCTTTATTCAGGGCTGGCTGATGACCGGCCTTTCTCAGAAGGTCTGCTACGACTTCCGTCGCCAGATCAGTGAAAAGATCAACCGCCTGCCGCTGGCGTACTTTGAAAAGCGCACCGTGGGCGAGGTGCTCTCCCGCATCACCAACGATGTGGACACACTGGGCCAGAGCCTGAACCAAAGCATCACCCAGCTGATCACCAGCGTGACCACCATGATCGGTGTGCTGGTGATGATGCTCTCCATCAGTCCCCGCATGACCCTGATCGCCCTGCTGATCTTACCGGTATCGCTGGCGCTGGTGCTGGTGGTGGTCAAGTTCAGCCAGAAGTACTTCAAGGCACAGCAGGCCACGCTGGGCGTGGTCAACGGTCAGGTCGAGGAGGTCTACGCCGGCCACAACGTGGTCAAGGCGTTTAACCGCGAGGCCGTGGTACTGGCAGACTTCAACGCCGCCAACGATAAGCTGTACGAATCCGCATGGAAGAGCCAGTTCCTCTCGGGCCTTATGATGCCCATCATGAACTTTGTGGGCAACCTGGGCTATGTGGCAGTGGCCATCGTGGGCAGCATTTTTGCTGCAAACGGCGTTATCACCATTGGTGATATTCAGGCTTTTATCCAGTATGTCAAAAACTTTACCCAGCCCATCCAGCAGCTTTCGCAGGTGTCCAATATGCTGCAAAGCATGGCTGCTGCTGCCGAGCGCGTGTTCGAGTTTTTGAACGAGCCGGAGGAGGCGCAGTTGGCCGACCCTGCCCGCCGCGCCGACCCCGCCGACATTGACGGACAGGTCACCTTTGACCATGTGCGCTTCGGCTACACCCCGGACAAGACCGTCATCCACGACTTCAGCTGCACGGTGCAGCCCGGCCAGAAGGTAGCCATCGTAGGCCCCACCGGTGCGGGCAAGACCACCATGGTCAAGCTGCTGATGCGCTTTTACGATGTGGACGCCGGTTCTATCACCCTGAACGGCCACAATGTGCGGGACTTTGACCGCAGCGCTCTGCGCGAGGGCTTTGGCATGGTGTTGCAGGACACATGGCTGTTCAAGGGCACCATTATGGAGAACATCCGTTACGGCCGGCTGGACGCCACCGATGAAGAGGTGATTGCTGCCGCAAAGGCTGCCAACGCCGACCACTTTATCCGCACCCTGCCCGGCGGCTACCAGATGGAACTGAACGAGGACGCCTCCAACGTCAGTCAGGGACAGAAGCAGCTGCTTACCATCGCCCGCACCATTCTGGCAGACAACCGCATCCTGATTTTGGACGAGGCCACCAGCAGCGTGGATACTCGCACTGAGCAGCGCATCCAGACCGCCATGGACCGCCTGATGGAGGGGCGCACCAGCTTTGTCATCGCCCACCGCCTTTCCACCATCCGCGATGCCGACCTCATCCTTGTGATGCGGGACGGCGACATTGTGGAGCAGGGCACCCACGACCAGCTGATCGAGGCCGGCGGCTTCTACGCCGACCTGTACAACAGCCAGTTCGAGGATGTGGTGGATTAAAGCACCTGTCATCACGATATAATTGCAAAAAGAGCACCTGTCGCCTTTTTAGGGCAATAGGTGTTCTTTGTTTTACCCTCTCAGTCATCGCTGCGCGATGCCAGCTCCCCCCGAGAGGGGGGAGCTTTTCTACATCTGTCGGTACCTGAGAGGGTTTTCGTCTTTTCTTTATGATTCCTCCACCGGTTCCAGCTTCAAGCCGAACAGCTTTTCCGAGAGGGACGGCAGCTGTTGCTGCAAGGCGCGGACGTAGGCCATCACCACCGAGTCCGGCTCCGCTTTCGTAACAATACCAAACCGCATTCCCTTGTTCCAATCCAGAATAAACACCTGTGAAGGATCCGGTCTGCGGTAGTACACTGCCGGGGTCAGCATCAGGCTGGGCAGTTCATACTGTACACTTTTTACGCTGCGAATGATTTCTGCCTGTCGTCTCGCAGCCTCGTGCAGCAATGCGGTCTCATACAGTGACTGCTCTGGTGTTTCTGCAAACATCCACCGATACTGCACCGCCTGTTCCAGCGTAATATATCCACGGGGCACCTCCGGCGGCGTATGAAATGGGACGCCGATCTCTGGCATATACACTACCGGATAAAAGTGCAAGCCTCGCGCCGCGATCTCTGCACACTCGATCTGTAATGAAAGATCGATCTCATCATTCAGCAACGCCCTCCAGACATCCTTTATGCTGGCACAGCGGTGCATTATAGGAGAAAAGCGGTTGCTCAACTCCCCTGTAGCGGCAAACAGGTCAAAGCCTAGCATTTGCAGCGGCATATTCTGATGTCCGATCAGTAGATGCCGTTTGGGTGGATTTGCATTCAGCTTTACTGCCTGCGCATGATGCACCGCCTCATCGTACAATTCCAGCAGCTGCTTTGCCTTGGGGTAAAAATCCCATCCCGCCGGGGTCAGCACCACACGGCGCGGCACATGCTGGAACAGTTCAAACTGCAATTGCCCTTCCAGCGTGCGGATCTGCTGCGAAAGTGCCGACTGTGAAAGATACAGCGCCTCTGCCGCCGCAGAAAAGCTGTTCATCTCCACGATCTTTACAAAGCCCGCCATCGCGCTCTGGTTCATTCTTTCCTTCCTCCCAAATACATTAGGTTTTCCTTAATTATAATATGATAAACTTGAATTGTAAACAGCATTTTTCTACGCTACAATTGTTAAGGATTCAGCAAAGTGGCCTTCACCTTGCTGCACAACAAGAAGGAAAACAAGAAGAGAAAAAAGAAAGAGAGCGTACCTATGAACAAGATTTCCCGTAAGGGCTTTATCAAGATCGCCGCTGCTGCTGCCATGAGCGGTGTGACCGCCGGTGCTCTGGCTGCCTGCAATGCCGCTTCCGGTTCTACCTCCGCTTCCACTTCCGGTGCTGCCGGTCAGTACATCCCCGGCACCTACGAGGGCACTGCCGAGGGCATCTCCTCCACCGTCAAGGTCACCATGACCTTCTCTGACAGCGCTGTCACCGACGTGGTGGTGGACACCTCCGGCGAGACCGCTTCCTACGGCGCTGCCGCTGCCGATGAGCTGCGCGAGCAGCTGATGGCTGCCGGTTCTGCCGAGATCGACGGTGTTTCCGGCTCCACCGTCACCTCTAACGCCGTGATGAAGGCCGCCAAGAGCTGCTATGCACAGGCAAAGGGCGAGGCCGTGGTCTCCAGCGTGCAGCTGCCCACCGGCGATGAGAACGACTGGCTGGGCAAAGAGCCTGACATCGACGAGGCTTCCATCACTGAGACATGGGATACCGATATCGTCATTGTGGGCGCTGGCAACGGTGGTATGTGCGCAGCCGCTTATGCTGCACAGAACGGACTGGACTTCCGCATCATCGAGCAGAATTCTGCCGTTATGGATACCCGCCACTGGTACGGCACCATCGACAGCAGCGAAGCAAAGAAAAAGGGCATCGCTCCTGTTGACCGCGCCGAGCTGCTGAGCGAGATCTCCCGCTCCATGGGCGGTCGCTGCGACCAGCGCGTAGTTAAGACCTGGATCAATGAGTCTGCCGCCATGCACGATTTTGTTTCCGGCATTCTGGAAAGCGAGCCCTACAACTATGTATGCAACCTGACCTCCGGCGATGAAGCCAAATGGCCGGATGATACGCAGGTGAGCCAGAGCAAGCTGATGTTCCCTGTGCAGCAGGTCGACTACAGCAGCGCCGAAAAGCCCCGCAACGTGGTATTTCAGGAGTATATCGAGAGCAAGGGCTACAGCATCGACTTTAACACCGGCCTTGCCAAGCTGGAAAAGGATGCCGACGGCCGCATCACCGGCGTTATCGCCCAGAGCACTGCCGACGACCACTTCATCCGCATCAACGCAGCCAAGGGCGTACTGCTGGCCTGTGGCGGCTATGCAGGCAATCCCTACATGATGGAGCAGCTGGACCCGCTGGGCACCAGCGTGACCACCGCCTGCTCCTATACCCCTGCTGACAAGGGCTATGGTATCCGCGCCGCTATCTGGGCAGGTGCACATCTGGATGCAGAGCCTGCTCCCGTGCTGTTCGACCGCGGTCTGGTGGCACCCGGTGTGGATGCCGGTTATGCGGACAACGGCTCTGCCTTTGGCGGCAAGGCCTTCCCCGGCACTGTGGGTCAGTACAACCCCGGCAGCCAGCCCTTCCTGAAGGTCAACCGCCATGGCGAGCGTTTTATGAACGAAAGTCAGGAATACGACAATGCCTCCCATGCTTCTTTCCAGCAGCCGGGGCACGTTTATGCCATGATCCACGATGCAAACTTCCGCAGCGACGTAGATCGTTTCCACACCATCGGTTGCTCTGCACTGACCCGTTACATCCCCGGCATGATGGAAGCTCAGCTGGAGCAGTACGAGGGTGAGGGCCTGATCATGAAGGCGGACACCATTGAAGAGCTTGCCGACAAGATGGGCTTTACCGGTGCTGACAAGGACAACTTTGTAGCCACCGTTGCCCGCTACAATGAGCTGTACGACAAACAGAACGACGAGGACTTCGGCAAGCCTGCAAGCCGCCTGAGCGCCATCCGCACCGCGCCCTTCTACGGCTGCTGGCTGGGTGCCTCTCTGCTGTGCAGTATGCAGGGTATTTCCATCACTGAAAACTGCCAGGCGAAGGATAGCAACAACGAGCCCATTCCCGGCCTGTACATTACCGGCGATATGTCCGGTAGCTTCTTCCAGAACAACTACCCCTGCGTCATGGGCGGCACCGCTTGTGGCCGCACCCTGACCTTTGCCATCAAATCCGTCAAGCAGATGGCTGGTCTTGAGAACGCCTGATAAAGCGCAGTTCTCCGGCATACTCTAAGCGTTTCTTCTTTTCTTCTTTTTCATGTGAAAAGGGGCGGTCCCATTTGGGGCTGCCCCTCTTTGCTTCTTTTACCCCGCACGCCCTCTACACAAATGCCCGCGATTGTGCTATGATAAGCGTGAAACCGGGCAGTTCATTCCCGCCCGGTCACAAGATCGAGGTGTTTGTACAAATGTCGGATATTCTGGATACCTTACGGCAGGAAGGGGTGGACCCCGCCCTGCTTGCGGCAGTGCAGGAATACCGCGCCGCCCATACGCTCAGCGAGGCGCTGCGTCCGCGCATTCCCGCCCCTGCCTTTATCTACTACGGCAAAGAGGTGTGGGAGCAGGCGCTGGCGGCTATCCTCTGCGGCGAAAACCTGCTGCTGGCCGGCGGAAAGGCCACCGGCAAAAACGTGCTGGCCGAAAACCTTGCCGCCGCCTTTGGCCGCCCCGCATGGGACATCTCTTTTCATGTAAACATGGATGCCGCCTCCCTGATCGGCATGGATACCTTTGCGGGCGGGCAGGTGGTGTTCCGTCCCGGGCCGGTGTACCGCTGCGCACAGTGCGGCGGCTTTGGCGTGCTGGACGAGATCAACATGGCCAAAAACGAGGCGCTGGCGGTACTGCACGCGGTGCTGGACTTCCGCCGCGCCATTGACGTACCCGGTTACGACCGTATCCCGCTGGCCGAGGAGACCCGCTTTATCGCCACCATGAACTACGGCTACGCGGGCACCCGGGAGCTGAACGAGGCGCTGACCTCCCGCTTTGCGGTGGTGCAGATGCCTACCATCACGCAGGATAATCTGGAAAAGCTGCTGCGGGCGCAGTTCCCGGATCTTTCGGCAAAATATGTGCACCAGTTTGCACTGCTGTTTCTGGACCTGCAGAAAAAGTGCGACAGTGCCGAGATTTCCACCAAAGCGCTGGATCTGCGCGGTATGCTGGACGCGCTGCGGCTGATTCGGCGGGGCATCCCGGCCGGGGCGGCGCTGGATATGGGCATCACCAACAAGGCCTTTGACTCCTACGAGCAGGGGCTGATCCGGGACGTGATCGCCGCGCGCATCCCGGCCAAGCTGGATGCCGGAAAGTTGTTTGCCTGATGGACGCCCAAAGCTACACCGCGCAGGAGCGGCGCGCGGCCAATCAGGTCTGGGCCGCTGCCGGAGCCTACGGCTTTGAGCCGCTGTTTCTGGCCCGCAACACGGACGGCACCATTGATTTTTACATGAACTGCATCGTCGGGCTGGTGCACAAATACTACGGTGACGCGCTGATCCGGAACATTTTTTCCGCTTGGGAGGGCGACACACGTCAGCCCATGCTGGACGATATGGCGTGGCTGTACTTAGAAAACGCCGCCTATCGGCTGGAGCTGCCCCGCCGCCCGGTGCTGGAGGCGCTGCGGTTTGCCCACGCGGACTACTTTTTTGCCATCCAGTATAAGCTTTCGCGGCAGGAGTGGATGGCGAAAAACCAGCTGGTGTACACCATGCAGGCTGCGCGCTGGCGCGAGGTGCTGGGACGCGCCGCCCCGGTCATGACCCCTTACGAGAGCAGCCTTGCCGCCGCACTGGAACCGGAGACCGTACCGGAACCAGCACAGCTCAAAAACGACCTGCTGGCGCTGTTTGCAAAATTTGCCCTGTTTGACGGCAAGGTACACCAGAAGCCCGCGCTGCACCTGCGGCTGCAAGGCTTCTGGGCAAAGCTTGCCACCAAAACCATGCCCACCCAGATGATCAAGACCGACCGGGTGACGGTGGAGCATTCCGGTGCGGTGGATGCCACAGGCAGCGGGCTGGCGGTGGACAAGCGCCGGGCAAACATTACCCTGAAGCAACGCGCCGCACAGGATCGCGCCTACATTGAAAGCTGCTTCGGGCGCTGCTTCTACCCGCCGGAACAGCTGCGCAAGGCCGAGCAGGAGTTGTGCACTGGGGTGCATCTGGGCTGTCATTTGTGGTTCAGCGCCGGTGTACCCAGCCCGGCGCAGGCGCCCACCCCGGAAGCGGGGCAGCTGGCGCATCAAGCCGAATTGCAGGCCGAACGCAACCGCGCCTACTATGCAAAAAATCAGGAGATGCACCGCAGCGTGGTGCTGCGCCTTACTGAGCAGATCCGCAACTGTATTCTGGTGCATCAACAGCCCGACCAGCGGGTGGCACGCAGCGGCAACCTGTGCGCCGGGCGGGTGTGGCGCGCCCCTTACCTGAACGATAGCCGGGTGTTTTTGTGCCCGGAGGAGGAAAACTGCCCCGCTTTTACGGTGGATCTGCTGCTGGACGCCTCCGCCTCCCGCCTGCACTGTCAGGAGGTGATTGCGGCGCAGGGTGTCATTCTGGCCGAAAGCTTGGCCAACTGCGGCATTCCGGTGCGAGTAAGCGCCTTTAGCAGCTTGCGGGGCTACACGGTACTGCGGGTGCTGAAAGGCTTTGCGGACAAGAACCGGCAGAACATCTTCCGGTACTTCGCCTCAGGCTGGAACCGGGACGGTCTGGCACTGCGAGCTGCGGGCGATCTGATCCGGTACGCCCCCGGCCCCGCCCCGCGCCACCTGATGATCCTGCTGACCGATGCCAGCCCCAACGACAGCCGCCGCATTCCGCCCACAGCAGAG
>ERZ791808.2170-NODE-2170-length-12427-cov-3.073392_pt1 | contig 12427 bp, 7 predicted proteins | sample MGYA00510305_ERZ791808 | MGnify/ENA primary metagenome ERZ791808 (study PRJEB30046, sample SAMN00792024) | human gut metagenome | study: EMG produced TPA metagenomics assembly of the A metagenome-wide association study of gut microbiota in type 2... | reverse complement strand
ACTTGAGGAAAACCGGGAGTTTCAAGGCTTTGCCGCCGGAACTCATCGGTTTATTCTTCTGTCCTGACAAGTCGAAATCCTGATTTCGACTTAGCGTGTTCTCCTAGCAGCCGCCCGCAATGATACTTTTTAAACGAACCCCGTTCAGCTCCTCCTTCGCCGCCGCCGCAAGCCGCTCGCGCATCGCAGGCGAGACACACGTTCTGCGCCGATTATAATATTCATTGATGAGCCGCAGAAATTTCTCCGGATACAGCAGCATCCCCTGCAATAAAATCATATCTCTCTCGGAAAGGGGGCAATGCCTGCCGTAACGCTCCAGCATAGCAGAAATCCCTGCCGCCGTCCCCTCCGTTTTCTTGAAATAGCGGCGGATATATGCCGCAAGGTCTGCCAATGGCAATTCTGCGCTGCATTTATCGAAATTCCCCACAAAAATCCTGCCATCCGTCTCCTGCCGCAGTGCCTCCCCCTTGTAGGCATTATGGCAGAAGCCGCCCTCCTGCGCCGTCCGTGCTACCGCCTCCGCATAGCCGCCCCTGCACAGCAGCTCCTCCGCCTCTGCCGCCCGTTCCATGTATGGCTCATAATATTGTAACAGCAATAAATCAATCGCGTCATAGCTGCCCCGTTTGTCGTTCCTACGGCGCACCTTCGCCAGCTCACTCCGCCGTTTAGCGTATAGCTGCGGCAGGCGGTTTTTCTCCCAGTGTGCCGCCTCGCTTGCAAGCCCCTTTGCCGCCGCGTGCATCTCGCCTAAGGTCTCTGCCCCCTGCAAAAAGGTCTCCGCACAGTCCTCCGCCAGTGTCCCCTGCGGCAGCACGTCCTCCAGAATATAAAGCGTCCCGTCCTGCCGATAAAACGGCTCTCCCTCCAGTGTCGGGTAGCAGCGGCTGATGTTCGCAAAGCCGTTTTCCCGAAGCCGCTTTTTCACATCAAACGCAAGCCGCAGGCTGTCCGTACTGCCGCGCGGCTTTTTCAGCTCGCGAAGTCCCCTGTCTGTCCGGCAGACCAGACCTGTCCGCGTTCTTGTGCCGTGGCGCAGCTGCAAGCCGTAGCCCTCTCGCATGATTTTTTCATAGATCTCCTCCATACTTCACTCCCCCTGTTTCACTGCGACCGAACATCGTCTCTGAAACATTCTATGGGGCAAGGGCAAAAAAAAGAACCATTCCCGACCGTACCGAGAATGGCTGTTATCCTTTAAAATATAAAATTATAAAATATAAAAACGGAATGAACCAACCCTGAGTTAATCCATCCCGCTTTTTTCAAGCTGCGCCTTTAGGGACTCGAACCCTAGACCCACTGATTAAGAGTCAGTTGCTCTACCAACTGAGCTAAAGGCGCATAATGTTTGTTTGCTTTGTTTTGCAATTCCTAACTGCAAGAGATATATTATCACGAACTTGTTCTCCTGTCAACAACATTTTTCAAATTTTTTAAAAAATAATTTTTTCACAAATTTTACATTTCCCTCTTGCACACAACAGCCTTTTGTGTTATGGTTGGAATGTGAAAAATATAACGTGATTCTTCGGGGCAGGGTGCAATTCCCTACCGGCGGTAAAAGTCCGCGACCCTCCAGTATCTTAAAGCGCGAAGTGCCGAAAGATACAAAAGGCTGATATGGTGCAATTCCATGACCGACGGTAACAGTCCGGATGAGAGAAGAAACTTTGATGCTGTTCATGCGTTTCTCGCATGAAAATTTGTTTGCGCATGCAATGCCCCTTGGAATGTGTTCCGAGGGCTTTTTTATTGCAAAAATGCAGTGTCAATCGCAAGTCTTAAGAAGAATCCAATCAGAAAAATTGGAGGAATGAAACATGAAAACGAAATTCAAAACCAGAGATTTAACCATGATTGCCATGATGGGTGCCATCTGCTGCATCCTGCTGCATATTGATTTCCCGCTTCCCTTCCTGCCCCCCTTCATGAATTTTGATCTGGCAGGTCTGGTAGAAATCATCGGCGGCTTTGCCATGGGGCCTTTGCAGGCAGTCTGCATCATTCTGGTAAAAATCCTGCTGAAGCTGGCAACCGAGGGTACCTCCTCCGCATTTACGGGCGAGCTGCAGAATTTCCTGCTCAGCTGTGCGTATGTGCTGCCTCCCGTTATCATGTATCACCAGAAAAAATCTAAAAGAACCGCAATCATCGGTATGGCAATCAGCTCTGTCTTCACAGGCATCGTTGCCATCTTTACCAACCTATATATCATCATTCCCTTCTATATGGCACTGATGGGACAGGATATGAGCTATTTCGTAGCCATGTGTACCGAGGTCAACCCTCTGATTTCCAATGTATTCACACTGGCAATCCTTGGGATTCTGCCCTTCAACCTGATTAAATGCGGCATCAACTCCGTTGGCGCAATGCTGCTGTATAAGCACTTAAGCCCCATCATCCACGGCAATGCCTCTGCAAAAAATAAAAAGGCAAGCACCATAAAGAAAGCGGACGAAACAAAAATCTGAGTATAAAAAGCACGGAGAAGTAAAGGAGAAACCGAAATGAAATTCAGCTTAGACAAAAACCTTACCTTTGAACAGGCAAAAGCCCTTTTCTTTGAACAGCTGGGCGATTGGAAGATTATGGCGCTTGCCAGCAGCGTAAACGATTACGTTATGGTGCGCAACGTCAGCTGCCTGTTCTACAATGACAAAATCTATTTCAAAACAGACAAGGACTTCCGCAAAACAAAGCAGCTTTACGAAAACCCCAATGTTGCCCTCTGCTATGGCGGCATTCAGGTGGAAGGGACTGCGAAAACTGCGGTCTGGTTGTAGATGAGCCCGGCAGAGTGTTTGAAGGCCTTTATAAAAAGCACCTCTGGGGCAGCTACAATAAATACAGCCACGAGGATTCCGAAATCATCATTGAGGTAACCCCGAAATTCGTTGAAGTCTGGGATACCAGTGAGGATAACTACGCGTATCAGATTTTCATCGACTTCGATAAGAAAGAGGTTACGGTAAAGCCTTACGATAAGAAATAATTCCCGAAATCCATTGTATTATTTCCCCTATAGAAAAAAAGAGCATCTGTTCTCCGCAGATGTTCTTTTTTTGTCCATATAGTAATTTTATGATATAATTCATTTATAAAAAATTCCGAAAAGGAGGAGAAGCCTTGCAGAAGCTGAATATTGCCATTCCGCAGGACGCGGTCTGGATTCTGAATAAACTGAATGAGGGCGGTCATGAGGCGTATATCGTCGGGGGCTGTGTCCGCGATTCCATTCTGGGGCGCATGCCGCAAGATTGGGATATCACCACCTCCGCCCTGCCCGAGGAAACCAAGACCATCTTCGACCATACCTTTGATACGGGCATCAAGCATGGCACGATTACCGTCGTCCTGCATCATGAAAATTATGAGGTCACAACCTATCGCATCGACGGTGAATATGCCGACTGCCGCCATCCGGACGAGGTCTCCTTCACCAAAAAGCTGAATGAGGATTTGCTCCGCCGCGATTTTACCATGAACGCCATTGCCTATCACCCCAAGGAAGGCTTTCGCGACCCCTTCCATGGGCAGGAGGATATTGCCGCAGGCATCATTCGCGGCGTGGGTGAGCCGGCAAAGCGCTTTCAGGAGGATGCCCTGCGGATGCTGCGCTGTGTGCGCTTTTCTGCGCAGCTTGGCTTTGCGATTGACCCCGAAACATGGGCGGCGCTCTGCGCCAATACGGCGCTGATTCAGAAAATCAGTGCGGAGCGAATTCGTGAAGAGCTGCAAAAGCTCTGGCTTGCCCCCTTTGCGAAAAAAATGCCTCTGCTCTGGGAAAGCGGTCTGCTCGCACAGATAGATGCGACCCTTTCCGCAAGCCTTATCGCAAACAGCCAGACCCTTTTGGAGGAAATTTCCCTTTGCCCGAAGGATAATATTCTGCGGTGGTGCATTGTTTTGCAGCATTACCCCATCGGCGAGGTGAAGGGCTTTTTAAAAGGTATGCGGCTCGATAACCACTCCCTCAAGCGGATTTCCCTGCTTCTGGATGAGCTGTCCGCGGATTTGCCGACAGAGCCCTATCCGCTCCGCAAAAAGCTCAGCACCATCGGGCAGGAGGCAACAGAGCAGCTTCTGCTTCTGCAAAGCATCCTGCGTCCCACTTCTCCCCACGCCGAGACAAAAGCCACCTTGGAAAAAATCCTTGCGGCAGGGGATTGTCTTTCTCTGAAAACGCTTGCCCTAACGGGACAGGACTTGATGGCACTCGGTGCGCCGCACGGCAAAATCCTAGGCACTATCCTTGCGGAGCTACTGGATATCGTTCTGCGTGCGCCCGAAAAAAACACAAAAGAAACGCTGACAGCACTTGCACTTGCGCTGTTGGAAGAATTATAAGGAGGAAACAGCCATGATTAGTGAAAAAGGATTTGTTCTGGAAAACGGTACGGAGCTGCCCTTTCTGGGCTTTGGCACCTGGCTTGTAAAGGAGGAAAAAATCATTCTGGATGCCTTAGCATCCGGCTACCGCCATATCGACACCGCCAGAAGATACGAAAACGAAAAAATGGTCGGCAACGCCCTACAGCAGTGCGGTATCCCCCGCAGAGAACTGTTCCTGACCTCTAAGGTCTGGAAAACGGACTTAGGCTATGATAAAACCATGGCAAGCTTTGAAGCCTCCCTCAAAGATTTGCAGGTGCAGTATCTGGATTTGTTCCTCATTCATTGGCCCCTGCCCTTCCCCGGCGCAGATTGGAAGCCGCTGGTAACGGAAAGCTGGCGTGCTTTGGAGCGGCTCTATGATGAAGGGGCCGTGCGTGCCATCGGTGTCTGCAATTTTCTGCCGCAGCACCTCCTGCACGTTCTGAAAAACGCCAATACCGCCCCCATGATTGATCAGTTTGAATTCCACCCCGGCTATCCGCAGTATGAAACATTACAGTTCTGCCAGAGCCGCGGCATACAGGCGGAGGCATGGAGTCCCCTTGGCAGAGGGCGGCTTCTGGAGGACCCTTTGGTTCTGGAGCTTGCGAAGAAATACGGCAAAAGTCCGGCGCAAATCTGTCTGCGCTTCTGCCTGCAAAATAACGTCCTGCCCCTGCCGAAATCCTCCGCACCGGAGCGCATGAAGGCAAACCTCGATATCTTCGATTTCGAGATAGAGCAGGAGGATATCTATCGTCTGCTGACCATGCCCCAGACAGGCTGGTCGGGGCTTCATCCGGAGCATTTTGAATAAAGTCGAAAGCAGGCCTTCGACTTATTTAGGCAGAAGAATAACCTGATAGCGATTGTTCGATCCATACAAAATCACTCGAAATTATTTGCAACCGCTTGACTGGGTATTTCCCTTACAGTAAAATAAAAATTGTCAAAAAACAGCAAATTTTATCGAAAATCATTCATAGCAGAAAGGAAGGAATCTCATGAAAACACGCATACTCTCTTATCTTTTGGTGTTTTCCATGATACTCGCCCTTTTGCCTGCTTCCGCATTGGCAGAAGGGGAAAGTACCACAACGCCGTACATCACCGCCACAGTGAAACACGCTTTGGACAGCGGCGGAGCGGAAACGGGGCAGATTACAGCGCAAATCGAAGCCTATCTGACGGATAAGGATAACCAATCCCGCACCGTTAAGCCCTGCGATATCATCTTCTTGATAGAGCAACCCGCCTTTATGAATACGCAAAACGATACAACGCAGTATGGGCAGGAGCGAGCGGATATTCTCAAGTCCATGGAAAATCTGCTGCAAAATCTTCCTGCCCCCACCACAGGCGAACATCGGGTGGCAATCGCAGGCTTTGGGCGTATCAATAACAGCGGCGCATCCGATCCATACATCGAAAGTCAGCACCCCGGTACAAGGCTATCTGCAACCCAAAACCCCAGCTTGAACACAGGCTATTATACCTGTAACACAGATAAATCACCTGTATTCCATTCCCAAAGCGGTTGGACAGAATGGAGCAGAATCCCAAATAACGACGAAACAACCCTGCCGCAGATGCCGGAAGGCTATCTTGCCACTGAAAGCTACGATAACGTCTTTATGAGCATTGACAAGGCAGAGGATGTCATTGATGTTGATAAAATGGTATCTTGGCACGCAGGTGCCTCCCGTATGGATGCAGGTCTGCAAATCACAAAGCAGTTGGCAGAAATTGCAAAAGAACACAAAGGCGAGGACCGCAACCTTATCATCTTTGTTGCCGCCAGCTCTCTGCCCTATCAGAACGGCATAGGCGTTCAGAGTCTCCGCTCTGAGGCGGCACAGGCAGCGGCAACGGAATTGAAAAATAATTATAACGCCACCATCTTCGGCTTTGGCGACTTCCGTCCGCTGACCTTGCAAAGCGGAATGTCCTCAGAGGATCAGCGTACACAATTCAATGAAACCATGACCGGAATCTGCGGCAATTCCACCACACTGGATGGCACACCCTATTTCAAGGGCTTGAGCCAAGTGCATGATATTAATGAGGCGCTCAATGAACTGCTGATTCAGATTGACGCAAATGTCAATCCGAATGCGAAAAGCCTGAATATCAATGTGGGGAACTTCCAAGAAAAATCCACAGAGCCTACCTCGCATATCTCGCATACTTGGAAGGAATTGAAAGAGAAACACCATATTCTTACAAGCAGTGCCATCAACGAAACTGCCTCTGTGGATTATTACCGCTTTAAGGAGTATGATGCAAACGGCAATCCGCAATTTGACGCAACCCCCTTTCTGCGCATCGAGCGGAGCCTTTCCGATATCGGCAGTGGCGACAGTATTCAAACGGCACTCAGCCTTCAGCCGATTCCCCCTGTAGGCACAGAAGGGACTGCCTACGGCGTAAAAGCAGTCATTACCATTACCGATCCCGTCTGTGTGGACTATAAATGGGCAGGGCGTTGGACACCGGATTTCAATCCGCCCGACCACGAGCACGCCGCGCGTGGTGTGAAGCACAGCCCCACAAATCCGGAACAAAATGAAACCACCCTCGACACCATGAAATTAAAATTCGACGGTTGGTACCGTCTTTGGGATGACAGCATTGACGACAACATTGACCATGAGGGGAACGAAAAGAAAACTTGGACGTATGACGAAAAAAAATACGTTGCCTATCAGGATACCGTATATGATGCCTTCGGCAGTGATTTCACCCTGTATGGGCGTTGGATTCCTTCCATTGATGTAAATTTCCAATGGATTGGCTCTGTCATCCCCGAAGGCGCAGAGTTGCCTTCCACCGTTTCCCTTCCACTGAGCGACAGCGGAACCGCCTCCTTTACCCCCGCCGTACCATCCCAAGAGGGGTATGAATTTGACGGCTGGTATAAGGATTCCGCCTGCACAGAGCGTTATGACGAAAACGGCGAAAACCTAACAGAGAATACCACCCTTTACGGCAGTTGGACGAGAATCGGCACAAAAGAGGTTACCTTTACCGTTGTAAACGGCGGTTGGAATGCGGCAAGCAATTGGTACAAAAACACAACCCAAACGAATGATACGAAAACCTTGACCATTGAGGTTCCTCTGCGCAACGGCAAGGGCACGCTGACACCCGATTTGGTTCCTCATGTAGATAATCTGGATATGAAACCCGCAAAATGCTACAAAGCACCCGGCACTTGGGGGAACAACGCCCCCGATACCAATGCGGATGCCATCACCGAGAACGGCACCTATGCCTACACCTATACCTTCCCCGAAGCAGACACCTATACGATTACCTATCGTTGGGTAGGCACAGAGGTACCTGAGGGTGTGCGCCTGCCTGCACAGCAGGAAGAAAAAGAAAGCAGTGATGGCACAAATCCGACCTTTGAGATTGCAACCGTAACCTCTGCTGATAAAAAATGGAGCTTTAGCGGTTGGTATACAAACGAAGCATTAACCGGCACAGCAATTAGCGACAGGTATGCCTTCCCTGAAGACAACGCAAATGACACAAAAAACCTCACGCTTTACGGCAAATGGACACATGACCCCTGCACCGTAACCTTCTATGCGGACTACTTCCAGCCTGCACAGGGGCATTTTAATACAGATGATTACTCAATAAGCTATACCGTTCCTTACGGCTCTACACTTACCAAGGAACAGGATACCGTTCCCACACCCGTCACAGAGCTTGCCACCTGCTACTTCGAGGGTTGGAGGGATGATTATAAAACATCTCTCCTCGATACAGAGGAAGAGCAGGAGGATACAGAGGGAGAGCAGGAGAATACACAGGACAAGCCTGCAGCCTATTCGGAGGATTCCACAGCAGGCACCTTCTACACCAGTAAGGCAATTCAGGATATGACGATAAAGTCTGACTTGAATTTCGTGGCACAATGGTGGCCCATTGTTACCTTTAATGCCAACGGCGGCGATTGGGAGCTTATGGAGGACAGACCTACCGAACGCTACGTCCCCGTACCTGCAAACAGCGACCATATTGATGCCCTGCGTCCCCCCGCAAGGGAAGGCTACACCTTCCTTGGATGGTATGACAGTAAAGAAAATTCCTCCGAAAAACCCATTGATTTTAAAACCCAAACCTTCGATGGTGCGGCAACCGTTTATGCACACTGGGCAAAAAATGCCACCGTCACCTTCAAAATCGTAAACGGCTATTGGTCGGGCAATACCGCAGAGGATAAAACGGTTACCGTTGTACTGCATCCGCAGGCAAATGGTTCTGCAAGCGGCACATTGGATGCAAACCATGTTCCCGCCATTATGATTCCTGCCGCAGGCTATGAAAATACCCCCGGTCATTGGGATGTGACACCAAATACCGAAAAAAACGGTATCAGCGGCAATGTAACCTATACCTATATCTTCGGCAAAAAGCACCACAGCAGCAGTGATGACAACAACAATAGCAGCAAAGACGAAAACAAGGACAAGGATAACAACAAAGACAACAATACCGGCGAAACCACGCCGACAAAGGTTCCCGCTTTGCTCAACGGCAGCAATCATTTTGCTTATGTTGTAGGCTATAAAGACGGCAACGTAAGGCCGCAGGGCAACATCACCCGTGCGGAAACCGCCGCTATCTTCTTCCGCCTGCTGAAGGAGGAGGTGCGCAGCGAAAACCTCAGCAAGCACAACGATTTTGCCGATGTAACAGAGGACAGCTGGTACAACACAGCAGTTTCCACCATGGCAGGCATGAATATTCTCAAGGGCCGCACAGCAAACAGCTTTGTACCGCAGGCACCCATTACCCGTGCGGAATTTGCCGCCATCTGCGCCCGCTTTGACAGCGGCAGAGCAGAGGAAAACAGCGGCTTTACGGATATTTCCGGTCATTGGGCGGAAAAGGAAATTGAGCGTGCCGCCACCCTTGGCTGGGTAAGCGGCTATACGGACGGCAGCTTCCACCCCGATGCCCCGATTACAAGAGCAGAGGCAATGACACTGATTAACCGTGTGCTTTGCCGTATGCCCGAAACAAAGGCCGACCTTTTGGACAGCATGACCAAATGGCCCGATAATCAGCCCGGCGCATGGTATTATCTGGCTGTGCAGGAGGCAACCAACAGCCACACCTATGAGCAGAAGGATTCCAAGTATGAAACATGGACAGCACTGACCGCAGAGCCGGATTGGAGCAAATATTAAACGAAAGCAATCAAAAAGGCTGTCATTCCAGTAAAAGGGATGACAGCCTTTTTCTTTTCTTTAAACTTCTTCTTTTCTTTAAAACAGAAGATTTAATTCCGTTTTCGCCTTCTCAATATCCTGCAAAATCGTCTTTTGCTTTTCATCAAACAGCAGCTCCGCGTATCTCTGATCCACTGACTGTAAGAATATCCATCATTATACCGATAATATTTCTCCGAACCATTCTCGCTGATGAATTTCACGCTATAGAAGTTCGTGGTCAGCTCCGTAATGAAGATAACCATCTCCTGCCCTGCGCCGAAGGCTTCCTCCAAAAATGCAAAGGCATTGTCCAGCATCGCAGACGCATCCGCAATGGCGTTTTCCCGTCCTTCCGCCTCTTTTGCGAAAAGTCCCTTCACCAGCGCAAACGCATCCTCTTTTTCCCGACAGCCGTTCCGCTTGCCCTCCGCAAGGAAGAAATGCAGCCGCTCCAATTCACGCATGCAGGCATGCTCCGCCGTTTTCTCCAGAAGTCCCGCCTTCCGTTCCTTCGCAAAGGCGGCTTCTCTTTCCTCCACCAGTCCTGTAAAGAGGTTCTCCCAAGGCGTTTCCTTGCAATAGGGGCTGTTGAACCTCTCCTTCAGCTCCAGCAATGCCCCATGCAGTCCCGTTACGGTCAAATCCGCCTCGTATGCCCCACGGAAGCCCTCAGAAAGCCTGCTCAGCAAAAGTCCCATCACGCTCAGTCGCTCGTCAAACGGTGCATCCTGCAGCTTTGTCACCGCCTGCTTGGTATATTTCCCCTGCAAAATGTCGTCCACGCGGTAATCGGTGCGATATTTGCGGTACAAATCCAGATAATTCGCAAAATCCTTTGCAATCCTGCGGTGCTGCAAATACTGATAAATCAGTCCTTCCTCTACAGGCAGATTCATATCCTCATACACCTTCAGGATGGTAGAAAGATCCTCCCATCCTCTCGCCGTCACAAACCGCTTGCCATCCACCGTTGTCTCCATGGCATAAAAATGATCCTTGCGAATTTCCAGATAGGACAGAATCGCCCCATGGATGCCCTGCTGATAGGCATATTCCTTCCAGACGGAAAAATCAGGCTCTACGTCGATTTTCTTCACACGGTCAAGCGTTACTACGTCAAATTCGCGCACGCTTTTGTTGTATTCGGGGGGATTGCCTGCCGCGGCAATCAGCCATCCCTCCGGCACCTTATGCGCCCCAAAGGTCTTGCACTGCAAAAATTGGAGCATGGCAGGCGCAAGCGTTTCGGAGGCACAGTTGATTTCATCAATAAACAAAATCCCCTCCTGTAAACCGGTTTCCTCCATTTTATCATAAACCGATGCAATAATTTCGCTCATGGTGTATTCCGTTACGGTGTATTCCTTTCCGCCGTATTCCTTCTTGCTGATAAAGGGCAGCCCGATGGCAGACTGGCGGGTATGGTGGGTAATGCTATAAGACACCAACGCCACGCCGCACTCCCTCGCTACCTGCTCCATCACAGCGGTTTTCCCGATACCGGGCGCGCCCATCAGCAGAACGGGTCTTTGTCTGACCGCCGGAATACGGTATTCCCCAAACTCGTCCTTCGCCAGATACGCCTGAATGGCATATTTGATTTCTTCCTTCGCTTTTTTAATATTCATGCTATCCTCCTAACGCCCATGAGACGGCAGTCCCAAGGACAAATCCTCTTTCCCCAGTATCAGCTTCATCGCCCATGGCGGCACGCCGACATCCGTATAATCCTCATGATAGAACACAAAGGCGGCATCATAAGGCGGTCTGCGCTTGGGGAAGGTGCCATAGCCGTCTGTGAAATAAATCAGACCCTTTAGGTTCTGAAACGCCCTTTCGGCAATCAATTGATCAACATATTGGAACACAGGGCGGAAATCCGTACCGCCGCTGCCGCGCAGTGCAAAATCCTCCATAAACTGCGCCAACTCCTCCTTGGAGGTTATCCTTTTATCCATCTGCACCGCCGCATCGCACTGTATGATATGCACGTTCATTTTATGGAAAAAGCTTTCACTGCTTGAAAGAATCGCGTAGGTTTCCTCTAAGAACCGCTTCACCGTTTCCCCCTCGCAGGATTCGGAGGTATCAATGGCAATCACCAGCTCCTCCACCTTCTTCACTTCCTTATATTCCAGTGCTTCAATCAACGGCAAATTGCCGTACATCTGCAAGCCATAGGTATAGAAGATAAAATCGAAGGCATCGTCATCCACGCGCATATCCTCCTTGAGCGTCACGAATTTCTGCAAAAACTGCCGATAATCGTAGCGTTCCCTGTTCTCGACCTTCAGATATTGCAGAAGCTCGCCTGCCTCTGCGCCCATATCCTTGGAGAAGGTTTCGAGGTTAGTTTCGGTCTTTTCCCCGATTTCTGTCCATTTTTCCTCCAGCTGCTGCTGCTTTTCGTCCTGTTCCTCCTGCTCCTGCTGTTGGTCGTTGCTGTTATCTTGGTTATCTCCGTCCTTGTTATTCTCGTCCTCGTCATCCTTCTGATGCTCCCAGAAAACATGGTCGTCTACCCAGAATTCCAGCTGTAGCTTACCGAATTCCTGCAAGGAAAGCTTTTTTTCTTCCAGCACGCGATAAATACCCTCGGCGGAAAGCACCTTCAATTCTCTGCGGAGCATATCGTACATTTCGTTTCGTTTATCGGAGACAACGAGCCGCACCGCCTTCACCGACAGCGAATCCACGATAGATTCCACCGCGATATCGCAGGCGAGGTGCCAGAGCTCCTCATCCCGATGGTTCAGATGGAAGGGATGGCGGAACAGGCAATGCAGAACCATGTGCAGATAGGCGCGATTGAC
>ERZ791808.2162-NODE-2162-length-12463-cov-5.472598_pt1 | contig 12463 bp, 12 predicted proteins | sample MGYA00510305_ERZ791808 | MGnify/ENA primary metagenome ERZ791808 (study PRJEB30046, sample SAMN00792024) | human gut metagenome | study: EMG produced TPA metagenomics assembly of the A metagenome-wide association study of gut microbiota in type 2... | reverse complement strand
TGCATCAGCAGGTTGAACTGCTGGAAGATCATGGTGATCTCGCGGCGGGCGGCACGCAGCTCGGCTGCAGACAACTCCTGCATCTGGCGGCCGTTGACAACGACCTTGCCCTCGTCCGGGCGCTCCAGCATATTGATGCACCGCACCAGCGTGGACTTGCCGGCGCCGGACATGCCGATGATGCCGTAGATGTCGCCATCCTGAATGGTCAGGTTAATATCATTCAGCGCGACGACCGTACCGCCCTGCGTGGCAAAGCGTTTGGTCAGGTGTTGCAGTTCGATCATGGGTCTCTCCCCTTATTCTTTACAAAGATAGCGAATGGGCGGCAAAACCCATTCGCTATCAATTTTACACTAAAATTGATAGCTTTACAATAGCTTCCTTGAAAAACGACCATATAACGACGATATTTTTTGCGCCGAAGGAGCCTTTTTATCGCCGATACACCACATTTACACCATTTTACCACAGAGCCAAGATATGATAAATAAAAGCTAAGGAGGATGCGTGCATAAGGCGTCCTCCTTTTTATATGGGCGCACCTGATCGTGCCGTCTAAAGAGCATCAATGTGGCCGGATGTTCACCGCTTTTTCGGGTATATTTACACGGTCTGCAAGATTTTCTCTAAAGCACTTTTATATGTTATATCTTGCACTTTTGTTCGCCTGGGAGCTCCTTTAGGGTGCTTTCCGGCACGTAGGAGTTTTTTATTTTCGTGGCGGCGGAACAACAGACCATCAATGTTTTCTGGCGTGTACTCTAAGCCGTTCTGGTTCAGCACGCGGGCACGGCGTGCCAGACACATACTTGCCAGCCCATAATCCTGCGTTATCACAAGGTCACCGGGATGTACACGATTTACCAGCGCAAAATCTACGCTGTCGGCCCCCTTGTCAAAGGTCATTGTCTGTGCGCCGTCACGCTGAATTTGGTGGGCGGTATCGCATAGAATCAGCACCGGCACTTTATATTTTGCGGCTGTCTGTACGATAAAATCTACCACCGGCAGCCGTCGGCATCAATTAAAATCGTCACTTTATTGGTTCCCTTTCATAATCCAAGCAAATGCCCTTGCCGTCCGTAGGTCGGCATCCTTGAAGTGACCGCCTGCGTTCCATTCCAGCGTGCAGGCTTTGCCGCGCTGGGTCAAGGCGTTGTGCAGGGCGCGGATGTTATCTCCCACCGCCGCCATGGTCCGATTCTTAGTGTGTTCCTCGCGGTCACCAAGGCTTAGATAAACACGCTGCGCTTGGATAGGGTGCGCCGCCTCATACTCTGGCCAGCCGGGAAACCATACAGACGGCGAAGCGGCGGCCACGCCATACCTGTGCCTGAAATCGGATTTTCCGCATTGATTCTCGACTTTTTGTATGTAGTGCGGCGGCGACTTTCGCCGGAGTCAAAGAAGGCACGGTTAAATTCCGAGGTGATTTCTATTTCTTCTGCCTTTCCTGTCCTGCCCGCGCAAGACAGCCTCTATTATGAACTTTTGGCGCTCACAGCCATCTGCGGCGAGGTTCCTTGTGCGTGTGCTGACCGTCTGACCTCAAGCAAAAGTTACCGCAAAAAAGTGGTGACGAGCCTAACGCACGACAAGCTCCTGCGCATTTTCTCCAAAGATCATCTTCGCGGCTATCGGCTCGGTATCCGTGGCAAACACCTTTTACGGGAACGAGCGCCGGAGCGATTTCAATTCTACCTGTCAGGCCGCACCGATACCAACTCAATCAAGTCATCCCCTGCCCGTCGTCTGCGGCTGCATCGTATCGCACAAACATACATCACGATGCTGAATGCAGGCGCGGTGATTTATCGAGATGAAAAGCCGCCTGTATTTGTGCCTGGTGGCAGCAGTCCTTGCCGCATTGAAGCGCCTGCTTTTTATGATTCCCGTGAGATGAAAGAGTTGGGCCTTGAAATGGTAAAGGTTCACGGCTCCCGTATGGTAGGCTCACTGCTGACCCCATCCCGCACCTTTGCTGTGTTCAACGGCATGGATGCTGTTCCGACCTTTGACACGCAAATCGAACAGCGGGGAAAAATCATGCTGCAAAATATCCGCTATACGCGGACCGGTGCAAGCCACACGCCCGACGGCATTCTGCTGTCCGATCAGTGGACGGTGATGACTACTCTACTGGAAGATGCAAAGACTTACAAGAAAGAGCACTTCCTTTTTGGCGAGGGCTACGAACATTTCTATTTCCTTACCAATGACTACCACGGCGAGATGCTTCTGTGGCTGCTCTGTCACCCGGATGTCATCGGGCAACTAAACGCCATGCTGCTGCAAGAGCTTCAGCCGCCTTGCCGTAATGCTTTCATCGAGAACGATGCTCGCACAGATGCAGGCACGCCAATTCTATTCTGCTATCTGCCGGATTTGCCGCGTCTGTTCCGATTCCTGTCCGCCTTAGAGCTGCTGCAAATGAAAGGTGTCATCCTCTGCTTTGATTTTCAGGCAAACGCGCTGCAGCCACTCTGCGGCGACAGGGTCGAGTTGCAGACCATCGACTTTGCTGAGTTCGAGAGGAGGTTCTTCTCCAACCCATGAAACAACCTCAAAAACGCGCTCAAATTCTATTGGCAGTCGCGCTGCTGCTCTATGCCTGCGGCTACGTAACGCAGTTCATCGGCAATTATGCCGTCTGGCAGAAAAACGGCGGTATGCTGGGCGGCACTTCTCCGCCGTTTCCCTCTTTGTCGCCGCTGGCCTGTCTCAAAGGTGTTCTGTGGTTTCCCTACAATCTGTACTGCATGGCGGGCTGCGCAGCAGCAGTCGCTGTGATTTTCCTATACCGAAAGCTGTTCAGCCAGGATGCCCTAACGGATTCCGAACGCAATTTCGATTTTTCCGCAAAGGGTACTTACGGTACGTCCGGCTGGATGCAGCCGCGAGAAGTCCCCGCCGTGCTGGATATGGTTTCCGACTTATCCAATCATACAGGCACTGTGTTGGGGATGCTCGGCGGAAAGTTTCTTTGCATCCCGGAGAAAACACGTATGAACGGCAACCTCGCCGTCTACGGTGCCAGTGGTTCCATGAAAACACGCTCGTTCTGCATGAATCACATCCTGCAAAGCGCCGCCCGCGGCGAGTCGCTGATTATCTGTGACCCCAAATCTGAGCTCTACGAAAAATCCAGCGAATATATGCGAGATTTAGGGTACACGGTGCGTGTGTTCAACCTCGTCAGCCCGGAAAATTCAGACTCTTGGAACTGCCTGAAAGAAATTGAGGGGCAGGAACTGATGGCGCAGCTTTTCGTGGATGTCATCATCAAGAACACCAATGGCACCGGGAAAAGCGACCGTTTCTGGGATTCCGGCGAAATGAACCTGCTGAAAGCGCTGGTTCTCTATGTTGATCTTACTTACCCGCCAGAACAGCGGAACATCGGTGAGGTGTACAACCTTATCACGCAATGCAGCGAAAGTCAGTTGGACAGTTTGTTTGATGTTCTGCCACTAACCCACCCTGCCAAAGTACCGTACAGCTTGTACCAGCGGGCTTCGGATTCGGTGCGCAGCGGGGTTATCAGCGGGCTGGGCAGCCGGTTGCAAGTATTTCAGTCTGAGCTGATTAAGAAAATTACTGCGTATGACGAAATCAGCCTTGAACTGCCAGGGCAGCAGCCCTGCGCCTACTATCTAGTCACCAGCGATCAAGACAGCACCTTTGACTTTCTTGCATCGCTGTTCCTGTCCTTTGCCTTCATCAAACTCGTCCGATATGCCGATGCCAACTGCCCCGGCGGGCGGCTTCCTGTTCCGGTTCATGTGCTGGGCGAGGAATTGACCGCCTGCGGTACGATTTCCGAATTGTCACGGCGCATCAGCGTTATCCGCTCCCGCAACATCTCCATGTCTTGCGTATTCCAGAATCTTGCCGGCCTGCAAAACCGCTACCCGCAGAACCAGTGGCAGGAAATTCTCGGCAACTGCGATGTGCAGCTTTTTCTTGGCTGTACGGATCAGCTGACAGCTGAGTACGTTTCCCAGCGCACCGGCATTGCCAGTGTGGCTGTGTCCAGCACTTCCAAGTCACTGAGTACCCTGCGTGTGTCCGACTACACGCCGCAGTACCGCGAAAGCAGCGGTGTCGGCAAGCGGTCAGTGCTGACCCCGGATGAAGTGCTGCGCCTGCCGGTGGATGAAGCACTAGTGATATTGCGCGGCCATAAGATTCTGAAAGTTCACAAGATGGACTACTCTCTGCACCCCGCTTACAAGCAGCTACGGGAATGTAAGGCGTCCGCCCATATCCCGGAGTGGCGGAAAGCCTTACCAGAAACGCTCAAAATTTCCCCGGCGGAAACAGCCAAATCATCCCCCAAGGCACCGCCTAAGCGCCGTGGCCGTCCTGCCAAGTCAAAAACGGTGGTTGCCACCGACAAAGAATCCATCATAACAAAACCTGAAACTGAAAAGGAGATTTCTCATGGAAATGAACAATGATATTTTTACCCCTGACCTGCCCATCCCCGAACCTGTGGGTTTTGAGGATGCAGCCATTCCCGCTCCTGCCGAAGAAGAAAAGCCCGCCGAGACTCACCCGCCCCGCCGCAGACGCAAAGCAGATGCCCCGGTGCTGACCATTGAAAGCGGCGACGAAATCGAAACCGAGGATGCCCGCGAAGCCGCCGCGTGGCACGAAATCCACAACGCCTACCGCACACGGCGCATCCTCTCCGCACCGCTGGGCGGTATCGAGCAGACCGACAGCGGCAAGACAATTGCAGTTGTAGACTACAACGGTTTCCGCATTGTCATCCCTCTGAAAGAAATGATGGTCGCCCCCAGCGCAGCTAACAGCACTGACAGCATGGCCGTCCGCCAGATGAAGCTGCTGGGCAATATGCTGGGCGCAGAAATCGACTTCGTCATCCTTGGCATCGATTCCAAGAGCCGCAGTGTGGTTGCCAGCCGCCGCGAAGCCATGATGCGAAAGCGCCAACTTTTCTATTTCAGCCTTGATGCCAACGGCGAGTACCGCGTCCGCGAGGGGCGCGTTGTACAGGCCCGCGTCATTGCCGTTGCCGACAAGTCCATCCGTGTCGAGATTTTCGGTGTAGAGTGTTCCATCATGGCGCGGGATCTGGCATGGGATTGGATCGGTGATGCCCATGACCGCTTTGCTGTGAGTGATCAGATTCTTGTCCGCGTGACAGAGGTGAACAAGACCTCGCAGGAAGAATTGTCCGTCCATGCCGATGTCAAGAGCGTCACCGAGAACACCAGCCACGAAGCCTTGAAACGCTGCCGTGTGCAGAGCAAATACGCCGGCCGCGTCACCGATGTACATAAAGGCATCGTCTATGTGCGGCTTTCTAACGGGGTCAATGCTGTGGCTCACTCCTGCTATGACCGCCGCACGCCCGGGAAAAAGGATGATGTCAGTTTTGTGGTAACGAAGCTGGACGAGGAGCGCAGCATCGCCGTGGGGATCATCACCCGCATTATCCGTCAGAATCTGTAACCGATGAACCGCGGGCAGCCCCGGCGGCTGCCCATCTTCTTACATGAAAGGATTCGTAAAATGGCTGTTTTTCGCGTAGAGCGCATTAAGGACTACACCGTTATGAGCAATCATCATCTTCGCAATAAGAATCTGTCTCTGAAAGCCAAGGGGCTGCTGTCGCAGATGCTTTCCCTGCCGGACAACTGGGATTATACCCTGAAAGGTCTGGCTGCCATCAACAAGGAGAGCGTGGACGCTATCCGCACAGCAATTTGGGAATTGGAGGATGCCGGGTATGTAGTGCGCACCCGTGTCCGGGATGAGCGCGGCTGCCTGCGGGGCTGCGATTACTATGTCTATGAGTACCCGCAAACGCTCTCATCTGGCTCTGGCGGCAGTGCTGAATCTGTGCCACCTATGCTGGAACCCCTTGCATCGGATTCTGCTGTACTGGGAAATCCCATGCAATTAAATAAAGAAATACAAAATAAAGAGAAACAAAATACTGATCCTATCTTATCCGAGGGAGAGGCCGTGCGGACAAAAGTCCGCGACAACATCGAACTGGACCTGCTTTGCCGCAACCAGCCGGAGAGTGCCCCTGTGATGCAGGAGATCTACGAGCTGGTCGTGGAGACAATCCAGCTTCGCAGCCCTGTACTGCGGCTGGGGAACAACCTGTTCCCCATGGCCTTGGTGCGGGAACGGCTATTGCAGCTGACAAGTGAGCATATCCGTTTTGTCCTTGACGGCCTACGCAATCTGCGCACAGACGTCAAAAATCTCAAGAAATATCTTCTGACAATGCTGTTCAATGCGCCTGTCACGCTGAACGGCAGGACGATGCTGGATGTGCGCAAATCTGTCGGTGGCGGATTCCGTCCGATGCTGGCGTAACGCCGTGAAGATATGAACAAATTGTAAAATTTGAAAAAACGCCCGATTTTTTTTATTTTTTTTGTTCGAGATGACAGTAATAAGGGCAAATAGGTTTTTTCGGCCTATTTTGTCAAAACCGGAGGTGAAATTCTATGAAACAAACTCGTATCCATTGTCCCTACTGCGGCTCTCTTGCCACGCTGCGCCCGGCAAACGCGATTCATGGTCTGTCCGATATTTCCGCAGGAACGTACCTGTACGTCTGCCGCCGCTGGCCCGCCTGCGATGCCTACGTCACAGCTGACCGCCGCACGAAGCAGCCCCTTGGCACCCTTGCCAACGGAGATTTGCGGCATAAACGCATTCTTGCTCACCATGCGCTGCACAGTGTACAGACGCAGCTTGGCATGAGCCGCGACCAGAGTTACCGCTGGCTGCAAGCGCAGATGGGTCTGCCCGGAGATCAGGTACATATTGCCAAGTGCGGCGACTACCGCTGTGAGCAAATCATCCGCATCTGCGAGAATGCGACTGCGAGGTGACGGCTATGAAATGCGTAAAACGGCTTACCACTGCCCAACGGCGGTTGGTAGAAGAAAATCTGACCATCGTAGAGCGCGTCCTGCGGTTCGACATCAATGCCAATCCCTGCGTTGCTGGTCTTGACTATGAGGACTTGTATCAAGAGGGCTGTGTCTGGCTCTGCAATGCAGCGCTGACCTTTGACTCTGCACGCGGCAGTTTTGCATCCTATTCCCGGCGGGTCGTACAGAACGGGCTTGTCAGTTACTGCCACAGTGTTTTGTGGCAGCATCAGCGCACGGTTTTGCTTGATGATTTGGAGCCTGCTGTGCTTGCTGCCTTAGAGGCTCAAAATGCGGTTTCAAGTCATGCAAAGTGCGAGACTCCCCTGCTGCTTGCCGCCGCAGAATCTCAATACAGCGGCGTGACCCGCAAGGGTGTTCACGCGCTGGCTTTACAGGTCTTCGGGATGCCGCTTACCGCAGTTGCTACTCGCATGAGCGCCCCGCCCAATCACGTTTCGGCGTGGATCAGCCGTGCTGTCCACAAGCTGCGAAACAACGAATCTTTTCTCGCATCTCTACACGAAAATTAAAATTTGGAGGAATCTTTATGAAAATGCTTTACACTGCCAATGGCCGCTATATCCGCTGCTGCACCGAGGAAGGCACCCGCCCGGTCATCATCGTCTGTGAAAAAGAATACGAGGTCGATGTACAGGAGTTTATGCTCTGGTCCATCCTCAACTGGCGTATCCTACGGGAAGATGAAATCGGCAGCTACTATGAAAAGATGGTGAGCAATACCAACGTCACCATCCACCGCAGCTGGCAGGATTGTGTGCAGCGCTTGCTGGTTCGTGGGCTGATTGTGGCCGGTACCGGCGATACCGAGTACGATGCGCTGTATGACCTGCTTGCCTGCCGATTTATCATTCCCATTGGGGCGGCATGGCCGCTGCGGGTGCTGTCGTTCCTGAAACTGACGTTTTTGGAGGGCATCTCTTGGAAAATCACTCGCCGCCTGTTCCATGTGGATGCCCGCAGTTCCTGCGAGAAAAAGGTCATTCGCCTTGCCCGGCAGACTCCCCTCTCCTGTGCAGAAATTATTAAGAGTATTGAGATGGACATCCGCCGCCTGAAGGACGGCTACGATGTGCTGGACAAGCTGTACGATGACAATGACCTGAACTGCGACAACTTTGCACAGGCTGTCCGAGAGTACCGTTGCAGCCGCGAGGTCATCACGGCGGTGGCAAACCTTTACCTGCGGCAGCAGATTATGCTTGATACTTACTGATACGATAACTACCAAAATGAAAGCGGAAGATTCCCGCTGCCTTAAATGAGAATCTTCCGCTTCTATTCATATTATTGCTGTGGGACTTTTTCCATCAGATCATCCATACTGCAATGCAGGACACGTGCTAAACGCAGCAAGGTTTCCCCTTGCGCCTTGTTAATGTCTTTCTGGCGTTGCTCATATTGCTGGATGGTGCGCACAGGGATTTCTGCCTGTCGTGCCAGTTCCGACTGGCTCATTTCGGCCAGTGTGCGCAGGCTCTTTAGGTTTGTTTCCGGCTTTGCTGCACGATACAGTTCGTTCATCTTATCCGCAAACTGGCGAACATCCATTTCGTGGTAGGGCGTATACAGCATCCGCACCTCGGAAATCGGCACAGCCTGCTCAATTTCAGAGAAGCGCAGTCCGGTATCCCACTGGTAATATGCGATAGCCCAGCCCGTCCAGTATTCGGGACTGCGGTCATACGCATAGGATGCCTTGCGGACGGGTTCTGGTTCCCCCGCCTGTTCCAGTACCCTGCGGGCAAGTTCCACACCGGAAGTGCCTGCCAAAATAGCGCTGTCTCCCAGTTCAAAGCGGCGGGAAATCTCGCTCATCAAGAACCAGTTCCATGCTGTTTCCAGCGGGTACTGTAAATCATTGACCATGTAGTCCAGCATGCGCGCAAGACATTTTTGTGCAGCGGTAAGATAATTTTTATCGTAAGCGTGGATCACTGGGCTTCATCTCCTCGTCAAGGATGGTTGTAATGTAAAGATCGCCCCTTTGGCGGCGGTTCCGCTCTACATCAAAGTATTGGCGGCGGGCGGTCTGGTCACGGAACGCTTTCTTCTTATACCATTCTTTGGCATCTGCTGTATCATACCCCACAAATTCCAGCTGCTCAAAGGCTTTCCGACTTTTCAGTACAAACTGCTGCCCCAGCTTGCCAAGGCGCATAGCGTTGCACAACTGGCGATACGAAATTGCGCCGTTGATAAAATCAGAAGCAAAGGAAAAGTAGCTGTCATCGGCACGGTAGCCGATAATGACATCTGCCGCCTTGTAGTCCAGATGAAAATTCTGTAAGAGGTAATCCTTAGCTTCTGTCGCCAGCGGTGTGGACGCATCAAACTCACGGTTTTCAAGCAGAATCGTCAGCCAGTGCAACATTGTATATTCCGGGGCATTCAAATCGAGAATCGTCAAACCGTCACATTCGATTTGATATTCATTTGCATACCCGTTGTGGTCGATGCTTACGCCCCACTCTTTCGCCATGTTCGGGTTTTCGGTGCAGTAGAAGCCAACACCATAGTCATTATACGGCTTTCCATAGCCATATTGGGGCTTTTCAATAATGTGATCCGAGCCGTGATAAATCGTCTTTTTCATCAGACCATCTCCTTAATGCAATTATACTCCCACGGGAGTATAATTGCAAGTGCGTTATTATCATCGTGCTCAAAAGCCCACACAAAATCCGCCGTTGACAACTACAAGATATAGTATTATAATTGCTTTGTAAATGATTTTTATGCTATATAAGCATACGCTGTTGTTTTTGTAATCGGTGCCGGTAGTAGATGACATTGCGCTGAATCAGCCGCAATGTCTTCCCTGCCGGCACTTTTTATATAGATATTTCCTGCCGTTGGCAGAAAGGAGTGAACCAAGAATCAATCCGCATCCCGCATGGCCGCTGAAAAGCGGCTGCACCTTGGGCTGCATCAAGTGTTCAGAACGGACACCTGGTGCAGCCCTTTTTGTTTTTGTGAAAGGACGGTAATCGACAATGAAATCTGATAACGCCATCCGGAATGGCACAAGCATCTTCGTGGGTATTATTGTAGCTATCGCCGCGTTTGTGCGCGGCGCCCTGCTGCTGCCGCTTCTGCTTGTTGCCTGTTCTGTCTGGGGGCTGTACGTGCTGCAGCATCTGCGCGGCAGCCTCCCGGCAGTCCCCAAGAAGAAAGCAAAGGCTCCCCGCCGCGCAAAGTTTGTGGTGCCGGACATCGAGGATGCTCTTGCTTGCGTTGATTCTTGTGCGCCAAGAGCGCGACAGCGGCTTGTTGAGTTTGATTCGCAGTCTTCCCGGTGGGCGACTGAAAACGGCCATTGCAAAGCTGGCGGCATTTGCTGCCAGCTTATTGGTCGTTCTGATGGTGCTGTATGGGGTCAACCTCGCATATTGCTCGGCATCGTTCAGCTTGGGGCCTATGAATGATGAGCGTAAAGTGGCCGCCATGCCAAAGGCTCCGGCACGGAGACACTAAATGATTGAAAATGATACTCAAAATTCCCAGCAGGCAGCCTCAACGGCACTTCACAATGCGCCCAAACTTGCCAAAATCGCGCAAGCGGGAGTGCAGGGCGGCCCCGCTGGGGCTGCTGCCGAAGCTGCGGTGCAGTATCGCAAGAAAGTACTGGTCGTTGTCATTGCATTCTTGTTGCTGCCGGTTCTGGTTCTGATCATGCTGCCCGGTGCGATTTTTGGCACGCTGACGCAGCCCAGCACGGCAATCAACAACGATTTAGAAGTTGCTGCCAACGTGATCCAGCTTCGCAATGCCATATCGGATATTTTGCAGGAAGCCTACGAGGATACTCTTGCTGAAATAGAATCCGAGCGTGCAAACCTCACCTACAGCGATGTGGTCGATTCCGTGGGCGGTCATGTCTCCTACAATGCCTTTCAGCTCATTTCCATGTACTGCGCTTACCAAGGCGAGGATGACTATACCAAAATCAGCCTGGCTGACCTTTCTGAACAGGTACAAGCGCACCAGACAGAATATTATACCTACACCACTTCCGAGGAAGTTCGCACCGAGCCGGTGCAGAAAGAGGTTCGCGGGCAGACCATAACCGTCCAAGAGGATCACACCTACACCGTTTTCACGCTTTCTTATGTGGGTGACGACTACTTTGCCGACACAGTCTGGCAGCTTGATAACAAGCAGAAAAGCTATGCCGATGCCTATGCGCATAACCTGACCGTCTATCTCCACGAAATAGAAGAACGCGAGGGCTTTACGATTCTGGGGCAGATCAGCGATGCACTTATTGATGATACCTCACCTGCTCCCAGCGGCGGATTTGGCAATCCATTCAATGATCCAAACTGGGAACAGCACATTACTTCTTTCTTTGGCAAACGCGAGGATAGTCCACACGCAGGGCGGCGATGTTGTCTACGACTACTCTATTATAAATGTAGGCAATGCCAGCGCCGAACAGATTGAAAAGCAGATTCTCGTCTTTGAGAATGCCCGCGTGCTGCCGGTCGTTGAGGAGGGCAAAGTCGGTGTTGGCCTGTATAAGCTGGACCGCGACACCTGCGATTTGACTGATGAAGCACCCTATGCAGACGGCTGCAAGACCCGCGCCAACCTCTTGAATGGCGGCAGCAACCGCGCCGACATCCCGGCAGATGCCAAGATGGTCGCAGGGGCAGTCTATGAACTGTACACCGCAGACGATATTTACAGTATCTCCGGCGGACTGCTGGCAGCCTCCAATACGCTGCTGGGTACAGCCGCCACGGATGAAAATGGGCTTGCCTATTTTGATGTGGATGTTCCCCTGCGCGGCGAACATTACGGCAGCAGCGAAGCCCACGACTGGACGACCAACAGCGGTCGTTACTATCTGCGCGAGGTCAGCGTGCCGGACGGCTACCTGATTGAGCAGAGCGTGATTCCTGTGGAGTTCACCTACGAAAACCAGTTTATCGCGTGGCAGGTCGTTGACTGCCTTCACTCCGACAAGCAGACCACGGTGGAGATTGATAAGCGCGCTTTTACCTCCGATTCCGATGATACCTTTGCCCTGCCCGGTGCTACTTTGACCGTGACCGACTGGAACGGCAACGTGGTGGATACTTGGGAGAGCAGCGATACGGCTCATGTGATTCGCGGGCTGCACCTTTCCCATAACTTTGCCGGGAACCGCGATGCCACCAAAGTCTATATTCTGACCGAAACCCGCCCGGCAGACGGCTATACCGCCGCCCGCTCGATTCAATTCCGTTTGGAGCAGGCCACGGACGACAACGGCTACTTGCAGGAAACAGCGGTCGGGGTACTGCATGAATCCGAAGATGCCGAGTACCAATCCGGCAGCGTTATCTCCCCCACCGCATTCTCCGATGACACCGTGGCTACGATTCCAGCCAAGCTGCGCGCTTTCTGGGATAAGCTGCTGGGCAAGAATCCCGATGCTGATGGTGTTGTCATTGCCAACTGGTACTGCGTAAACGGCACGCTGGTGGTGAATTTCACCGATGCCGCCAACGACCGCGCGATTGCCA
>ERZ791808.2157-NODE-2157-length-12479-cov-3.413393_pt1 | contig 12479 bp, 10 predicted proteins | sample MGYA00510305_ERZ791808 | MGnify/ENA primary metagenome ERZ791808 (study PRJEB30046, sample SAMN00792024) | human gut metagenome | study: EMG produced TPA metagenomics assembly of the A metagenome-wide association study of gut microbiota in type 2... | reverse complement strand
CCCGGGTGGTTGATAGTGCTGTTGTTCGAGATGGTAAGTTTCACATGGGTAAGGAATTCACGGGGGAAAAAAGGTTGACACTTTCCATGGGATCGGGAACAGAAACTATTTTACTGGATCGGGAACCGATTGTAGTTGAGATTGTAGGATTTTTAGGAGATAAAAACATGCGGAATTCTTGCACGGTGAAGGGAAGTCCCGAGCAGGCGGTGATGAAACGGGCTGGAGAGTTGCAATTTACTCGTACTTTTGCCGTGATGTTCGGTTACGTGATGGATCAGAAAGATGTGTCATTGGAAGCATTTATCGATTCTAATTTGAACAGGGTATCTATTGCTTATTTCATGGAAGATCTACTTTTGTCGAAATATCCGTTTGAGGAGATTGCTAAAGATTACGAGCGTTTGGCACCGGAGGTGAAAGCTTCTGCGGCGGGGAGATCGTTGAAAGGTCATATCGATTACATGAAACCAACGCAAATGGGAGGAATTGCTCCGGATATTGATTTGACGACACCGGAGGAGAAACATGTTTCGTTGTACTCGTTGCGAGGGAAGTATGTGTTGTTGGATTTTTGGGCATCGTGGTGCGGGCCTTGTCGGAAGGAGATCCCGAACTTGAAGGCGATTTACGAGCGATTCAGGGATAAGGGATTCGAGATTTATAGTGTGTCGTTGGATGATAAGCGTGATGCTTGGACGAAGGCTATCTCGGAGTTAGAATTACCTTGGGTACACGTGTCTTCCTTGAAAGGATGGGATTGTCCGGTGGCGAAGCGTTACGGTGTGACGAGTGTCCCGAAAATGTATTTGTTGAACCCGAAAGGGGAGATTGTTGCGGTAGATTTGCGGGGAGAGGAGTTGGAGCGAAAAGTGGCTTCATTTTTTAATTAACATGATAATGCAGGCAATATGAAAAATTTATACTTGATCATTTGTATCTTGGCTTTGTGTGGGTGTTCGGGTTTCTTGGAGGAATACTCGCAGGATAAGTCTTATATTAAGGGTTATGATGATTTGGACGAGATTTTACTAGGGAATGCTTATTTCGAAAGGTTTTACGTGTCTAACGGTTGGCAATTTTCGGGCATAGCGGGAAAAAATTATTTGCCTTGTCTACACGTGATGTCGGATGAGTTGGCGCAGCAGACGAGAGAGAGTTCTTGGGTGGCAGAAGGGGCTTGCGGTACAATCTACGGGTATCATACTTGGCAATACCGGGTGTACGAGAATTTGGAAGGGAAGACTGCATGGGATGATGCGGCAGATTTCCGTCACCTGTATTCTCACATAAATGCTTGTAATATTATTTTGGAAGAGATTAAGGCGTATGAGGATGTGACTGAAGAGGAGGATGTGCAAAACGTAAATAGAATTAAGGGGGAGAGTTATTTCTTGCGGGGTAGTTGCTATTTCTTCTTGGTTAATCTTTACGGGAGACCCTACGCCAAGGCTACAGCGGGAAATGATCCGGCTGTGCCGATCAAGTTGTCGAATAGTGTCGAAGATAAGTATTATCAGCGCAATTCCGTGTCGGAGGTGTACGAGCGGGTTGTGGCGGATTTGTTGGAGGCAGAAAAATATTTGAAGAATGTGTCGAAGAAGTCGGTGTGGCGGGCAGATGTAGTGGCAGCGAGATTGATGTTGAGCCGCGCATACTTGTATATGTGTGATTACGAGAATGCGGCTAAATATGCAAAATTGGTGACGGAAGAAGGACCGCGTTTGACGGATTTGAACGGGTATAGTAATTCACAGTTTTTGTATCCCGGTTTATCGGAGTTGATATTTTCTACCGGATCTACTTCTTTGCCGGGGGCACTTTCTTTTTATGCGACGTCGGAAACTTCAATCAATACTTATGTTTCGAATCAAGATATGCGTATCTCCGATGAGTTGTATTTGGCTTATAAGCCTGAGGAGGCAAAAGACTTGCGTTTGGAACATTTCGTTGTTTCTTCTGATGGTTTGGGATTGTTGTATAAAAAGATGCATGGACGTACGTTCGTGACTCCCGATATGTCGGATGTATTTGTGTTGCGGACGTCTGAGGCTTATTTGAATCTAGCGGAAGCGGCAGCTTGTGGAGAGGATGAAGTGACAGCCCGAAAGGCATTGAATGACTTGCGGGAGAGAAGAATTAAGCGGGAAGCTTTTGACGAGGCAGAGGTAAACGCCCTTTCGGGAGAAGAGCTCGTGCGCTTTATTCGGGAAGAACGTCAGCGAGAACTTTGCTTGGAGGGACATCGTTGGTTTGACTTGAGACGTTACAAGGTGGCGGAAAAATTCCCGCAAGCGACGACAATTAATCATGTTGTTGAGAATAGAGTGCGAAATGAAACAACGTGGACGTATGAGACGATTTGGAAGCGTCGGTTTACGTTGACCCCGGAGGATCCGGCTTGGGTGTTGCCCTTGCCTAAAGTGGAATTGGACAAGAATACGGGTATGATTGATAATCCTCGTAACGAGAGGAAAGGTGAAGATGTTGAATAATTAAAATTAAAGAGATGAAGTATATAATAGGATTGTTGATAATAGCTGGTTTATGGGCTTGTAGTAAAGAGGATTGGCCGGATAATAGCCAATCTGAGGCGAATCTGTTTGCCGTGCCTGCAGGAGCCACTGGCGAGGAAGCGGAGTTGCGGAGAGGCTTTTTTGACCGGACGGGTATGTATTTATTGTTTTCGGATACATTGACTGCACGGGAGGTGAATGGTATGGGGGTAAGAAGGAGGTATATACCAAAGTTCATTTGGAGTGGAATATGGTTTCAACCAATCAAGGTATAGATTCTTTTATTTGTTATCCCTACAAAGCGTTGGAGGAGAAGAAGGTGGTGACGGAGTTTGTTGAACGGGAGGTGTTGGTAAGCGTACCTGAGATGTTTTATCCTTATTCGCTAATGTTGTTGGATCGTTTGGTTTATTTTAAATGGAATTATGGATCATATAACGATCCGGTAGAATATTCTTTTTATGCTGGCATGCAGTCGACCGTCATTGCTGTAAGTAATTTGTCTGCATTCACGGCAGAGGAGAAAGAGGTGTTGAAGACCAATCTCGTGGGAAGTTTGATTAGTAGTAATATTACTGCTATCCCGGATGATGATTGGGCGGATTTTTACAGTTATAGCGATGAGTATTATAAGTTATCGTCCAAATATGAGGTGCCTACTCCAATTGAGGCATGCGGGTATTTACCTACTTATGATATCGGATGGGGCGGTCCGGATTTTCACTCGAAAGAGTATGATTTGAAGGCTTACGTGGAGGAGATTTTTAAGTTGTCGGAAGCAGAGTTTCGGGAAACTTATGCGGAATACCCGATTATTATAGATAAGATGGAGGAGATGGTGAAGGTTTTACACAAACATGGAGTGAAGGTGTATGAATAAGATCGGGTTGATTTTGTTGTTTTTAATTTTCTTGTGCGCTAATTCCAGCGCGCAAGAAAAAGAATTCGTAATTCGGGGACAGCTTCCCGGTATGAGGGATAGCATTGTGGTTTCGTTGTTGACGGCGGAAGAGTTGCCTACGACCACGATTTGTGAAACTGTAGTGAAAGACGGTTGTTTCGAGTTGAGGGGGCGGGTGAAGGGGCCGATGTTATGCACGTTGATAACAACTAACATCGGGAGTCTCACAGAGGGTGAAAAGATTAGATGGACGTACACTCCCGTTTTCGTGGATAACGTGGAGATGCGTGTGCAGACATCTCATTATGATAGTATTCCTCTGGATGCTCCGATTACTTCAGATTTTAAGATTACCGGGGGACGGGTGCAGGCTGATTTTAACGAGTACAATTTATGGAAATTGCAAGGAAAGGGGGATAAGGATTTTATTCTTGCGCATCCTTCTTCGGCTATTTCGGTTTATTTGGGGAATAAGATGTTGCGAATGGGATATAATTTGACTCGGGGAGAAGTGGAGGAGCTGGAGAAGACGATCGTGGGGGCTCCTGATGACCTAGAACGGTTTGCTACGTTTCGTCGGAATTGTACGTTGGCGAAGTTGACAGCGAAAGGGTACCCGATTGTAAACTTGGCGTTGAATGATATCAACGGGAATGCGTGTGAGTTGTCGGAAGTTATTCCCACGGGAAAGTACGTGTTGGTGGATTTTTGGGCAACATGGTGTGGGCCGTGTGTTGCGGCAATTCCTGATATCAAGGAGTTGGCAGAACGTTTCCCGGAGGATCTCGTGGTGATTGGGGTTTCGTGTGATACGGATTTAAACGCCTGGAAAGTTGCTATCGAGAAGAAACAAGCAAAGTGGGCACAGTACGTGTTCACGAAACAGGGATACAAAGATTTTTTGGAGAAGTATCAGGTTGGTGGTGTTCCCTATTTCTTGATATTGGATAAGGAAGGGCGGGTGATTTCGAATCCTAAACACGTGAAGGAGATCAAACAAGAGGTAGAGTGTTTGTGTAAATAATGAGATATTGTAAGATGAAAAGTTTGTTATTGTATGTAACATTTGTCATGTGTTTGGTGAACTGGGAATGTGGCAATCGTGAGGTGAAAGAGGAGAAGTTTGTGATTGAGGGGCAAGTGGAGAATTGTAATACATTTATGAAAGTTGCAGTAGTTGATATCGAGAAGGGGAAAGAGCGTGAGATAGCCTCAACCATTGTGTCGAATGGTGCGTTCCGGTTGGAGGGGAAAGTGGAAGGGCACGTGATGGGAGAGTTGCGTTTTCGCAAGGGAACGGTTGATTTTGTTACAGTAAAGCTTATGCTGGAGAATGCAAGTTATCAAGTGAAGATGGTTTCCCCGGAGGAGGTGCGAAAAACGGATGATGTTTTTCAACGTCGACAGATGGTGAGCGTGAAGGGCCCCAAGGGGCAGGAGGAGTTGAGCGAGTACGAGAATGAAGTATGGGATGCGGAACGGGATCTTAATAATAAATTAAAGGCTTCCGCTTTTTCTTGGGTGGGGAATTTACCGGAGGATTCTGTGAAGAAGGCTAATGCGGAAATTCAGATGCTTGAGGCTAAATTTCAAGGAATTTCGGAGAGTTTTATCAAGCGGCATCCGAATTATTTCGTGTCAGCCTATTTGGTAGAAAAGGAACTTAATACTTTTTTCCAATACACGGCAGAGGAACAACAAGCGAGATTACGGTTAGTCGAGAATAATCCGGATACGGTTCGCGTGAATCGGATGAAACGTGTATGGCCGGGGATGTTGAAATATGCTCGTTTATGTGATTATACTGATTTTGAAGTGCAGAACGTGAAGGGGGACACGGTGAGGTTGTCAGAATTGATGACTAAGAATAAATATCTTCTAATCGATTTTTGGGCTTCGTGGTGTGGACCTTGCCGGAAGGCTATCCCGCACGTGCGGGAGTTGTACCGGGAATACCCGAAAGAGTTGCAGGTGTTTAGCGTATCATTGGATGAAAAACAGGAAGAGTGGAAAAAAGCTATGGCTGAGGAGAAAATGGAATGGATGCAATTGCGGTGTGCGGGAGAGATGTTGAGAGATGTAGCTATGGGGTATCGACTCTCCTCGATCCCGTATTTAGTTTTGCTCAATCCGGAGGGTAAAGTTATGTGTGCCACGAATTCGGTGGATGATGTTATAAATCAGTTGAAAAATGCATTAAAAGATTAAGTTATGAATAAGATTATATTGAGTGTGTTGATTTTTCTGTTCTCGATGAATGGATTCACCCAAGAGGGGGTAAAATTTATGGAGGGAAGTTTTCAGGAGGCTTTGAACGTGGCGAAGCAGCAAAAGAAAATGGTTTTCGTGGATGTTTGTACCTCATGGTGCGGACCGTGTCGCTGGATGAGCGAGGAGGTGTTGCAGACTCCGGAGGCCGCCAAGTATTTTGATAAATATTTCGTGTGTTTCAAGATTGATGCGGAAAAGGGGGAAGGGGTAGCGTTCGCTAAAAAATATGATGTACATGCTTATCCTACTTTTTTGATGATATTGCCGGACGGGACATTGCGGCATAAGATCGTGGGGGCAGACACGTTGCATATCTTTATTCCTCGGGTGGAACGAGGATTGAAGGAGAAAACTTCGTGGGGGCATTTTATGAAAAAGTATTCGGACAGGACTTTGCAGAAAAAAGAGATCCCGATGGCAGTGGGTGTGTTCCGGGAAGCCGGGATGAAAGAAGAGGTGAAAAACTTGACGGATTCGTTGTTCGGGTTGTTATCCCCGAAAGAAAAATTAGCTGCCCGTTATTGGGTGGTTTATGAAGAGTTGAAATATAGTGATCTGTTTGCTCCCCGGTTTAAGTTTTTCGTGGAAAATAGGGGTGAAATAGCAGGTAAAAAATATGAAGAGGCTTCTTTCAGGATTATTCGTACGATGTTGTCCGATCATTTGATTAATAACACGACCGGACGAATCACGAGTAAGGAAAATCCTTGGAATTGCGGGGAAGCAAACGAGATGCCTTGTATGCGTTCGTTGATTAAAGTGTCGGATTTACCTGATAAAGAATTTTTCCTTGTTTGGTGCGATTTGGCAGAAGCTTGTTATTTCGGGCAGGCAGATCAAGTAAAGGAATATATTCGTAAAATGACGACTTTACCTGAAGCGATGGAATTTGGACGTTCTTTTGTTTGGGCATTTCAACAGTATTTCCCGGATGAAAAGGGGGAGTTAACAAGATTGAGAGAATTGTGGAATTTGGACGAGAATAATTACAGAAAGCGATAGGAATAAAAATATGTTTGATGGCCGCATCTTTTTTTTGATGCGGCTATTTTTTTAGATTTTAGAATGACACCTAGAAAATGAGATGTTTACTCTTGTTATTATAATATAATGGATTTAATGTGCTTTACAACAATAATTTATGTCGGTAAAAAAGGTGACCACTTTTTTTAGAGCAGGTGACCACTTTGGTGACCAATGGATAGCAAATAAAATGGGTATGATAGCAAATATGATACTTAATTTCCCTGTTTTCCAGTATCAATTCCTTGCTTTTTTATTGTTGGAATATACAGTGATTAATGATATTTTGTGGTTAATATATTGATATTCAATAGTTAAATCAAATATTTGAGCATTAAAAAAAAGTCAGTATCTCTACTGACTTTCAGTTTGTTGGCTCCTCAGGTAGGACTTGAACTTATCAATAAAGTGGTTGAGAATAAGATAGTTATTTGTTGAATAGGCTGTTGGAGTATATGAAATAGACCATGAGAATTTGATGGTAAATCTCATGTAATTAACTAATAACTAGATATTTGTGTTGAATTTTATCTATTCTTAGCCAGAATGTAAATAATGCTTTTTTCTCTTCATTTGTTGATATTTTTAATGGTTGATATGTAAATACTATTCAATGCAAAAAGTGGCTGTAGAGGCTTAAAAAGGGCCTTATTTTTCATCTTAATGATAGGTGTTCAGAATGTAGAATTGCTTTGTATAGCCATAGGGAAAATATGAAATAATTGCTCAAAAATTTGGAATTAGTTAAAAAATGTATTATATTTGTATTATTCAAGAATTTTGTTACAGTACAATGGGAAGAAACCATGTACTTCTACTTTTGAAGATAGAATTACTTACCACATGAGAATTGATGAAACACTCAGAATCCATATTAAAATCTATCTTAAACTTCAATGCCCTTCTTTCCTTTTTGGAAAGTAAATTCAGTGAAATGGAGCATTGTTGGATCAGGTAGCTACTCCTGTGTCCAATAGCAAGGTGTTTCTTCATTTGCTTCTAAGCCCCCAGCCTTATACTATGCACCATCAAATAATTTGATGAGAGAGTGAAAATCAATTGATTTTAAGCAAATAGAGGGGGCATGATACATTTAAATTGTAAGTATATTTAATCTATCATTCCAGTTAAAACTAAAGCAAGATAGAATAGTTTTTTAATAGAATGTGTTGAATTTTGAAGATTAGAACTAAAGCAGCACAGGAAATAAATTTGAAATGAAATATATCATTTTCCTACAAGCTAATGCTAGAGTAACACAGGATAAATTGTGAATAATTAATAATATTTACAGTTTAATCTAATGAGCCATATGAATGAAAGGAAACACAAACCTAAGTTCATGTCTCCTTCCTATTCTGAGTGGGTAAAAAGATAAATATTTTTTGACTTCTTAATCTAAAGAAAAGCCACATGAATTGATTCAAAAAATACCAATTAATCCATTCTTTAGTATGAGATGTATGTTGTTTATTAATGGTAGGGGGATAACAGGTTTATAAAAAGATAGAGTGGGAGTGATTATATTATACTCCCATCTCATAAATTTATTGTTTTATTTTACATTCTACACCTTCTGGAACTGACCATACATCAAAAGTGGAAGGATCAAACCCATCCCATACCCATATTGTAGAAATGGAAGAATTATTGCAATTGAATTCATACAAGTTTTTTAATTCACTAATATCTATGCTTGTAAATTTTGTGTTGGAAATATCCAAAATTTCAATTTTGGGGCAGTTGGTAATGTTAAGCTCATTGAGAGTGGAAGATTCTAGCTTGAGGCATTTTAGCTTGGAAAGATTGTTCAAATTTAAAATGGTTGTGTTTGGCCTACCTTCTATAAAGGTCAGCTCTTTTGCATTTTCTAGAGTGATATTTCCCTCACAGAGGTCAATATTAATTCCTTTCAAATTGGAACATTGAGATATGTCGATATTTTTAATCTTGCATGATAATTCATTTAAATTTAATGAATAGATTTTTTTCCCTTTAATGGTGATTGTGTATGTTCCACTTGTTTTGTATCTATATTCTGAACTGCCTGTTGTTCTTCCATCACCCCAGTTGATTTCTAAATCTTCTGGAAAAGGAAAAACAGGATCATTACCCCAAAATTCATCATATCTTAACTGAAAATCAACTCTAGTATTATCTCCTGCTCTTACTTCACAATCTATGGTAATCACATCATATTTCTCCTCTTTAGGAAGTGTAATTATGCTGCCATCGCTAAACACAAACTCCAAAGCATTTTCAGTTTCCTTAATATCACTTATGGTAGGAGCATCTGTTCCATCCTCTCCATCTTTTCCATTTGTACCATTTTCTCCTTTTTGCCCTTGGGTGACAGATATAGTGCTCCCATCACTCATTTTTAAAGTGTAGCCATTATCTGTTTTCTCATAAGAATTAATGAAGAGTTGATTTTGTAAAGCATTGCTTAAATCTTGAATTGTTTTAACAGCTGCTTTTGTCTCTTCCAACTCTTTTTTCAAAGCATCAATGTCACTTGAATAGTCTTTATCATCACACCCAACAAAACAGAAAAGAAGGATGAATGATAGCATGGGGATAAGATTTTTAAATTTCATGTTTAAATGTAAAATAATCCTCCAGTCTCCAAAAGGTCATTACACAAAAAGAAGGCATGGAAACTGTAATTTATTTCACTTGGTGGTTCTGGTAATAACCATTGATATAAATAAAAACAGCCCATGCCTAACCCATCTATTATTTTGAGAATAATATGCATGAGAAGGCAAGCACTTGTTTCATCCTTATATCAATTCAAAAATTTACCAGATTCCCAAATGAAGGATAAATTAATGCCTCTTTCTAATATGTCTGCCAGAATGATCTCTCACTCTAACAACACAAAAATAGATATATTCAGCATCATAAACAAGTGCCTTTAGGGCTGCTATAAAACAAAAATATCACATATTTAATATCTTTCCTGTGTTTAGCTTATAATTTCTTTTATGTACCCCTTTATCTTTAAGAAAAAGATGGTGGGTACAGGTCCAATTTTATTATATAATATAGAATTGGAGCAGTACTTTTCCTGATCAGAAGAAATATTGTTACACTTAGTTTATGTATTATATAGCAACTATGTGCAACACATTTTCTACAATAGAGCTTTTACTTTATATTTAATTATAGGAAACTAAGAGATCAATTAATGAAGATGTGTTGCACATAGTTTATTATATTATATACATCTAAGTGCAACAGAACTATAATTTTCTCATGAGTGATATAGCAGGAATAAAATAATCCTGTTGTTACACTTAGTTTATTATAATATATACAAGTAAGTGCAACATATACATTTATTCAGAAATAGTTTCTCTAGTCCCAGATGATTTTTTATATTTATTATATAAACACTCATGAAAAACATCTGGGACCAAAAGAATATTTTGAATTTATTTTGATTGTTTCTAAATAATGCCTCATAAATTGATTTTAAGACAATATTATTTCTTATTGACATTCTCTATTAGCAAAACAGAGAAAGTGGCTTAAATCAAAGATTTGAGGCCTTATTTCATGTATTTTGTTGTATTATAATGGATTAGGTAAAATAATCTCTTCTTTTTCCAGAAAAGGGGATAAATTATTCATCTTTGATTGTGGTTTTAATACATCATACCTGCATTCATTTGAATAGCTATAATAATCATCATCACTAACAATGAGGTGATCTATAAAATCAACTCCTGCTAAAGATGATAATTGAGTTATGTTTTTGGTCAATTCATCATCAGCTTTACTTGGTTTACAATTTCCAGAAGGATGATTGTGAAATAATATGATTCTGGAAGAGTTGGAGAGGATGATATGCTGGAATATAATTTTTATATCCACAACTGTTTTGTTGACACTTCCCCTGCTTACTAGAGCCACACCCAATATTTTTGAGGCTTGATTTAACAAGATCAAGTAAACTTCCTCATGATGTTCCATTCTATCTCCTAAAATCTCTTTTGCTAGCAGGTACACATCACCTGCATCATTTATTCTTATCCTGTCTGTTGATTTGATGTTACTTTTGTAAATTAACTCTACATAGTTTAATTTTAGTAAATTCTTGTTTGTTTCCATGTTTTTGCTATTTTTAATCTGTTACCAAAACATGGGAATGGATGATTGTTTTTTACTTGAATACAGGAGGGAAGGTGTTATACCTCCCCTTACCCATAATTCAATTTTCTCTCCAAACTGCTAATACAAGCACTCACTTTCTTGTTGACCACCTTGGCATAGTGTTTTTGTGTGACAGCCATAGATGAATGTCCCAGCAATTTACTAACCACCTCCATGGGCACATCATTATAGAGCAATATTGTAGTTGCAAATGTCTTTCTGGCTGTATGATGGGTGAGTTTTTTGTTAATACCCACAATTTCCACAATCTCTTTCAAGTAGGAATTAATCTTCTGGTTGCTGATAGCTGGTAGCACATGAGCCTCTCTATCCCCACCATTATCATACTTCTTGATGATTTGTATGGCTTGTGGTAATAAAGGAACACTGATAGCCTTCCCTGTTTTCTCCCTCTTCATCTCAATCCATAACTTTTTATCAAATGCCATTACAAGATGCTTTTTCTGCAAAGCAAATGCCTCATGATAAGCCAAGCCTGTATAGACACTGAACAAGTATAAATCTCTCACCTTTGCCAGTCTTTCCTGTGCAAACTGGTAATTTTCCAGCTTGTGAAGTTCTTCAGGAGTTAAAAATATCAACTCTTTCTCCACTTTCAATGGTGAATGATCAATAAAAGGATCCACTTTAATGTAATTACACCTCATGGCATAGGTGGTGACTTGCTTTACCCTCTGCATATTTTTATTGATGGTGACAGGTTTCTGCCTCCTGACAGAGAGAAGGTAGTCTTCCAATCCAGAAATGAACTTGAAATTGACCTTGTTCATGGGGATGTCTGCTGCATGATATGATTCTTTGATGTATGCCCTCACCAGTTCTAACACATCTTTAAACTTGTCCAGTGTGCTTTTCTTGAACTTTATCCCTTCCATCTTCTTTGCAGCTATGTACCTCTCTTCAAACAGGGTTATGAATGACCTGCTGACAGTTGTTTTTCCAATGTACAGGGCATAGAGGTCTTCCACAATATCTTCAGATCCTTCAATGATTAATCTTGTTTCAATCTCAACAAGTTTATTCTTTATAACCTCCATCTGTGTGTTAATTCTCTGTGCCATTTCTGACTTTCCAGTGGCCATTTGCTTGTTCTGGTTCCACTTGTTTCTTGTAATTTTAAACCCAATGGAGAAAATTTTTCTCTTGTTCTCATGCCATAACCTGCAATAAAGAGGTGCTTCCCCTGTTTCTGTTTCCTTGGAATGATACCTAAAAAATGAAATGTTTACTCTTGTTATCATAATATATTGGCTTTAATAGCCTATAAAACAACAGTTTATCTCTTGAAAAAAGGTGACCACTTTTTTTGATGAAGGTGACCACTTTTATTGATATTTCCCCTTGTAATCCCTTTAATTTTTATTGTTGGAATATACAGTGATTAATGATGTTTTTTAGTTAATATATTGATATTCAATACTTGAATCAAATATTTGAGCATTAAAAAAAGTCAGTATCTCTACTGACTTTCAGCTTGTTGGCTCCTCAGGTAGGACTTGAACCTACGACCTACGGATTAACAGTCCGCCGCTCTAACCAACTGAGCTACTAAGGAATTTTCTCAAAAGCGATGCAAATATAGGGGTTTT
>ERZ791808.2145-NODE-2145-length-12529-cov-6.391294_pt1 | contig 12529 bp, 9 predicted proteins | sample MGYA00510305_ERZ791808 | MGnify/ENA primary metagenome ERZ791808 (study PRJEB30046, sample SAMN00792024) | human gut metagenome | study: EMG produced TPA metagenomics assembly of the A metagenome-wide association study of gut microbiota in type 2... | reverse complement strand
CCGATGGGAAGAAGCAAGCCAACAATTTTTGACGTCGGTTCAATTCCGCTCAACCGCCCCCTGACGCGCAGTTTTTCTGTGCATAACGCGCAAATTTTTTCAGTGCTTTTGTCATCTCCGTCAAAAACCGCACCGCAATTGAACCCCGGTCGAATTTTCTTCACCCATAAAAGTCTCACAGAGTTCGCGGAGCGAAGTGAGAATCTCAATACAAAAAGGATCCCCCGGCACAGCCGGGGGATCCTTTTTGTATTGACTTATATCTCGTACTTGCTGATGTCCTTCGGCAGGCAGATCTCGAGGATCAGCCCCACCACGAACACGCCCGCGACCATGTTCCCCGCAAAGATCTCGCCGAACACGGACGGGAGATTATCGAAGAATCCGTCCACCTGCGTCGCGCCCACGCCAAGGCAGATCGACGTCGCGGCAATGAGGGTGTTGCGCTGGTTCATGCCCGCGTCCTGCAGCATGCGCACACCCGACATCATGATCGAGCCGAACATGATGACCGTGCAGCCGCCAAGCACGCAGTCCGGCAGCGTCGTGAAGAACGCGCCGATCGGCGGGAACAGACCGCCGAGGATCATCGCCAGCGCGCCGAACATGATCGTAAAGCGGTTGACAACGTGCGTCATGGAGATCAGGCCCACGTTCTGGCTGAACGACGTGATGGGTGAGCAGCCGAACACGCCGCCGGAGACAGCGGAGATGAAGCCGTCCACGCACAGGGAGCCCGAGACCTCCTCCGCCGTGATGTCGCGGCCGAGGCCGCCGGTACAAGTCGCGGTCGTGTCGCCGATCGTCTCCACGGCGGAGACGATGAACACCAGCGCGAATGAGAGGATCGAACCCAGTTGGAACTGCGGCTTGAAGGCGAAGAGCTTCGGAATCGCCACGACGCCGAGCGACTGGATCGTCTGCCCCATGGATGCAAAGTCCACCATACCGAAGAAGATGGACACCACATAGCCCACCAGCATACCCAGCAGGACATAGAGCTGCTTGGCGACACCCTTGAGCGTCGTATGGAACACGAGCGCCGCCGCAAGCGTAATCGTCGCGACGAGCAGATTCTGCCACGAGCCGAGCGGATACGCCGACGACGAGCCGAACGACGACACGCCGACATTCAGAATGCTCAGGCCGATCGCAATCACCACGCATGAGGAGAGCACCGGCGAGATGATCCGCCGCCAGTATTTCGCCGTCAGGCCGAGGATGCCCTCAAAAATACCGCCGACGATGATTGACCCGACCATGATGCCGTAATCCTGCGACGCGGCGGACATGCAGGCCGCGAGGAACGTGAAGCTCAGTCCCATGACAACCGGCAGACCCGAGCCGATCTTCCAGATCGGATAGAGCTGGATCAGCGTGCCGATGCCGGCGATGAGCATGCAGTTCTGCAGCAGCTGCGCCGTCTCAATGGTGGTGAACGCCTGACCGTTGTAAACGGCCACGGAGGCGATGATAATCAGCGGTGCGATGTTCGCTACAAACATGGCCAGCACATGCTGCAGCCCGAAGGGGATGGCCTTGCCGACCGGCACCCGCCCCTCCAGCTGATAGACGTTCTCGATGCGAGCCTCCTGATGCACTTTCTTCATAATCTTTCTCCTTTTATATATTTACCAAGACCGCCCGCCGATTCCCGCGCGCGGCGGCAGCCCACAGACATGAAAAGGGTAAAAAGCTGCCTGCGGCTGCCATGCTCGGGCCGTGCCGCCCGAATATGTTGGCATTATCTACAGATTAGCACAGTGTTCACGGCAAATCAATGTTATCTTTCCACATATTTGAAAGCAATGGCCCGCGCATACCCGTCCGGAGACGGTGCATGCGCGGGCCGATGATTCAGTTTCCGGCGAAGGGCGAAGTCGCGTTCTTCGCAAGCGCCTGCCAGTTGCTGCTCACGCGCATATCGCTCTGCACGCTGTACCAGTCTCCGGGAAGAAACTGATTGCCGTTGTTCTCGTCAATGCGCCAATCATTCGAGGCAATAACATACTGCGGATGCGCCGTTTTTTCACTGCTGTCGATGGCCTTCCCGGTGAAGGGATTCGTCGGGTTTTCAATCAGGCCGGAGGTCGCAAGCGTGGGCACATCGCCGTTCGTCATAAACTCATCGGACGTCGTAAAGCCCGCGGCATTGAAGTCCTTCACCATCAGCAGCGGATAATACTGCTGGGCATCGAAGTCCCCGTCATCGGAAATGAGATTGCTCAGCTGGCGCAGCGGGAAGGCGTGGTCAGCCACAAGGATAATACGCGTGTTGTCATAGACACCATTATCGCGCAGATAGTCGAACCACTCCCCGAGCTGCAGCAGCGCCGCCATATTGCTCTGGTAGTGCGTCACCTGCAGCTCCGTCTCCATGCGCAGCGTCTGTCCGTCCACCGTAAAGCGGTCGGCATGCTCCGCCTCATAGTCCGTGTTGTCGACATTCTGGCTGGGCGTATAGTCCGGCTCCTGCAGCATCATCACATCGTGCGTGGTGTCGTTGGTCATCATGAGGAAGGTATTCCGGCTGTCCTTGGTGACCTTCGTAATTTGGGTGAGATTCTGAAGCACATTATACGGCTCCATAAAGGCGCTGTAAAGCCCGGTGGAGGTATAGAGACTCGTAACCTTCTGGCCGGCCGCCGTCGTGCTTCCGTCCTCGGCTACGCTTGCATGGTTGTAGTCGCCGCCGTTATAGAGCGGACTGTGCAGGAACAGCGGCATCGTCTTCATGAGCGCATAGCAGAAGAAGTTGCGGCTGTTGTCCTCAATCAGCTCCTTCTTTGAGCGGGTATCCGTAAACTTGCCCTTGGTGATGTAGGTGTGAATATCCGGATAGTCGTCGTAAATTGAGAGGTCCGGAATCCACTGATAGCCCGCATAGGTCGGGTCACAGACCGTCACGTCATAACCATTCTGTTCAAAGAGCACGGGCATCACCCTGAGCGCCTCGTTGTGCTTGCTGCCCAGAGATTCACTGCTGCGGTTGTTCATCTCAAGCGGCGTATATTCATAGCCGCCGAAGATCGCGGGAGAACCGAAGATCGTACTCCCGCCGAAGGAAATCGTGTTTGCGTAATTCGTAAAGCCCGAGAACTGCTTCTGCAGCTCCGGCTTCTCATTGAAAATATACGGGATATACGCCGCCATGCCGCGATCCATCATCAGGACGACAACGTTCTGCCCCGTCTTGCTCAGCGTGAACTGCGGTGTCTCCGTTTGGGTGCTCTCCGACTGATTCTTCACCTCGTTGACAGAGCTGCGGATCCCCACGATGTTCACGGCGGACATCGCCACAAGGGCCACCGCGGCAATCACAAGCACCTCGTGCAGATGCTTTTTGACATAGATCGTCAGCAAATACAGCACCGCCCCCGCCGCCAGCAGCACCGCAAGGTTGATGAAGATCTGCTTCGGCGAGAAGTACAATCCGTTTTCATAGCGCAGTCCCGCCGTCAGAATCCCCAGATTCTTCCCGAAGAACATATAGTCGATGATTGCGGCGCCGCAGAGCACCCAGACGGCGCGGTCAAAGATGCGGCGCGCAGCGGGGCTTGCGAGCCAGTAGAAAATGCCCATCCAGATCACGAACGTGCCGAAGGCGAGACAGAAGGAGCTCACGATAAACCACAGCGGGTGGTAGAAATAGTTGATGTCCACGAACTCCTGCGGCGAGGCCTTGATGACCGCCGACGGGATCAGCAGACCCGTCAGCACCGCGAGGAACACCGCCCCGGAGAGGAAGAGCTTCTTGTTAAAGAGCGGCTGCGCCTGCTCTTTAACCCCGCCCTGCACAGGGCGGCGGGCACGCACGAGCATCACCAGAACCGGCACCTGCAGCCCAAGACCCGCGATGACGAAGAACACCTCGCGCAGCACCGTGGGATGGTGGTAGAAGAACAGCCCGAACACCAGCAGGCACGCGCCCGCGATGGACGCGAGCACAGCCAGCACCTTTCCGGGGTGCTTGAGCTTGTAGAAAATCGTCTTGACGAGGGAGAACAGGTTGTTAAGCGTCCAGTAAAACACCAGGCCGGAGGGCGAGGTATAGAGGAACACGAGGAAGAACAGCGCCATGGCATAGAGCTGAATCTTCGTCTTGAGGAGGCTCCCCTTCGTGAAGATCACGCAGGAGACGAGGTTCACGGCCGTCATAATGATCGGCAGAATGTTCACCGAAAGGCCCGCGATGGTGAGCAGTCCGTCTGGCTTGCCCAAATCGGCGATCGGCCCGAAGGAGACGCCGTTTAAAAGCGAGAGCGTCGAGAGAAACTGGTAGGCCGCGATGAAAAACGGGATCTCCAGAAACAGCGACGTCGCGCCGCGCAGCACATAGGTCGGCTTGTAGTTGTTCTGGCGGTAATACGTCTGGAGCATCATCATGCGCTCGTCGCCGCTGAACGTCTTTTTGATGTGCGCGACGCCCTTATTCAGACGCAGCTCCGTCTGCTGCTCCTCCTCCTGCATGGCGTCGGCGCGGCGGTAGAGCGGCAGCACGAGGAAGTTCATCATCAGGCTCAGCACGATGATGGACAGGCCCGGATCGCCGATCAAACGCTCGGCCATCATGTAGATTACCTCAAAGAGGAGCCGCAGCGGCCGGATCAGCAGCGTCCCCAGAATTGAAAAAAACGACATAGCTTACTTCTTTCCCTCTTCCTGCGATTTCAGTTCCTGATACTTCGCGAGCAGATAGTTCGCCGCGCGGACGGCGCCCTCTCCGGGGTGCTCCCACGTCTCGGCGCGCACCTCCTGCCGCCCCGCCTCATAGCGCGGATCCGTCAGGCAGGCGTCGATCATGCCGCGCAGGCCGCTCATGTTCTCCGGTGTCAGCTTCTCGCCGATGCGCGGCAGCGCCGTGAACGTCCAGAGCGGCTTGTCGAGCCACCACGCGTCATAGGGGCTCTTGTCGAACTCGGTGTCGGCATAGATGACGGGCTTATCGTACACAAGGGCGAAGTCGAAAATAACGCCCGAGAAATCGGAGATCATGATGTCCGAGCGGCGCAGCACCTCGAAGTTGTCGTTGTCGCGGTTCCACTCGAGCCGGTCGGATTCCGGATAGTCGCGCATGAGCTTTTCCATCAGCTCCGTCTCGGATTTGAAGGACTGCGGATGCGGGCGGATGATGACGTGATAGCCCGTCGCGAGTAGCTCGTCGATGATCTTTCCGCCGTACTTCTGCAAAATGGCGCTCTTTCCCCACGAGGGCGCGAGCAGCACCGTCCGCTTGTGCGGCGGCGTCGGCCCGGCATCGCGCAGGCGGCGAGCCATCTCATCCATGTAGGGGATGCCGATCTTCACGAGCTCCTTTTCCGGCAGACCGCGCAGCTTCTCGAGCGCGCGCACGTCCTGCACCTGATACTCGCCCGACAGCAGCACCGCGTCATAGTAGTCGATGCCGAACATGCGATACGCCACGGCCTCGCTCGCGGCGTGGAGCATGTGGACATAGCATCCAACGTCCTTCGAGCGCTTCCACTGGTAGACGTCCAGCCCCGGCGTCGTCGAGAGCACCATCGTCGCCTTGAGGAAGTTCAGCTTCGCGAAGGCCTTGTTGCCGTCGCCGATGAACTGCCCCTTGATGTGTTCATAGGGGTTATTTATGGCGGGGTCGTCGGCGGAGGCGGTCATGTATACCACGTCCATCCCGCGCCGGTTCAGCTCGCGGCAGACGGGCTCGAACACATTCCAGTACCGCTTGTCGTCCGAGAAGATGATGAACGGAAGCTTCTCCGTGTCCCCCTCCACCTTCTTGCCGCCGCTCAGAATAAAGCGGAGCTTGACGATCCAGGACTTGAGCAGGTAGTTCAGCGCCCCGATGATTCCGATCAGGATCGCAAAGAGCATGCTGCCCGTGCCCGGATCAATGTACAGTCTCATAGTCGTTCTCCTTCATCATGCCGCACCTGGATTTTGACGCAAAAAAGCGGGAGCGCGGCGCAGCGCCCCGGCGCTCCACAGACAGATACGGCAGTTTTACATGGAATTTACACAGATAATGACATTATATTTCATCACGCCCCAAGTTGCAAGCACTTTTTCCCCTTTTCGGCGCGCGGCAAGGCTGCTGTGCCTCCGGCGGGGTACTTTTTGCCGCTGTTGGCAAAAAGTATGCCGCCGGAGGCAAAACCGCCGCTTCTCCCGCCAGAACACAAAAAAGCGAGACTGCTCTCGCAGTCTCGCTTTTTTGTGCAAATTAAACGCGGATAAAGTGCAATTACTTGCCCATGTTCATCTGCGCGGCAACCTCGGCGGCGAAGTCCTCCTGCTTCTTCTCGATGCCCTCACCGGTCTGGAAGCGGACAGCGTCGACGAACTTGATGGAGCCGCCCAGCTTCTTGGCCGCATCGGCGATATACTTCTCGACGGTGCCCTGGAAGATGTCGCTGCGGACGAAGTCCATCTGCAGCAGGCAGTTCTCCTCATAGAACTTGTTCATCTTGCCCATGACGATCTTCTCCTTGACCTGCGCGGGCTTGGAGGCCATCTTGGGATCGGAATCCATCAGCGCCAGAGCGATCTTCTTCTCCTCGGCCAGAACATCCTCGGTGACCTGGGTCTTGTCCCAGAAGCGGGGATTCAGCGCGGCGATCTGCATGGCGACGTTCTTGCCGACCTCGGTGGCGTCCACGCCGCCCTCGACAGCCAGATTCACGAGCACGCCGATCTTGCCGCCGGCATGGACATAGCCCACGCTGGTGTTCGTCTCAAAGCGGACGAAGCGGCGGATCTGCAGGTTCTCACCGATGGACATGACCTTCTCGGGCATGGTCTCAGCGACGGTCAGGTCGCTGCCGGGATACTTGCTGGCCATCAGCGCGTCGACATCGGCGGGCGCGTTCTCGGCGACAGCCTTGGCGATGTCCTTGACGAAGGCTACGAACAGGTCGCTCTTGGCGCAGAAGTCGGTCTCGCAGTTGACCTCGACCATGGCGCCGACGCCGTTTTCGACCAGCGCATAGGACATACCCTCGGCGGCGATACGGCCAGCCTTCTTCGCGGCCTTGGCCAGGCCCTTCTCGCGCAGATACTCGACAGCCTTGTCCATGTCGCCGTCGCACTCGGTCAGCGCCTTCTTGCAGTCCATCATACCAACGCTCGTCATCTCGCGCAGGGTCTTTACATCAGCAGCAGTAAAAGAAGCCATTTTAAATTCCTCCATTTTAGTATCTCAAAAGAAAAGCGGGGCAGGGACACGCCCTGCCCCGTGGGTTACGCGGTTTCAGCCGAACGGCAATTACTCAGCCTTGTCCTCGGCAGCCTCTTCGGACTGCTCGCCCTGACGGCCCTCGATCATCGCGTTGGCCATGATGGAGGAGATCAGGCGGATGGCGCGGATGGCGTCATCGTTGCCGGGGATCGGATAATCGATCTCATCGGGATCGCAGTTGGTATCGGCGATGGCAACAACAGGAATGCCCAGACGGTGCGCCTCGGCGATGGCGTTGCGCTCCTTGCGGGTGTCGACGATGAACAGCGCGCCGGGCAGCTTCTTCATCTCCTTGACGCCGCCGAGATACTTCTCGAGCTTGGCGATCTCGCCCATGTGCTTGATGACTTCCTTCTTGGGCAGCATGTCGAACGTACCGTCGGCCTGCATGGTCTTGAGCTGGTTCAGGCGGTCGACACGGGTGCGCATGGTCTTGAAGTTGGTCATCATGCCGCCGAGCCAGCGGGCGTTGACATAGTACATACCGCAGCGGGTGGCCTCCTCGCGGATGGCGTCCTGCGCCTGCTTCTTGGTGCCGACGAACAGCAGGGACTCGCCGTTCTCGGACAGCTGGCGCACGAAGTTATAGGCCTCCTCGAGCTTCTTGACGGTCTTCTGCAGGTCGATGATGTAGATACCGTTGCGCTCGGTGTAGATATAGGGGGCCATCTTGGGGTTCCAGCGGCGGGTCTGGTGGCCGAAGTGCACGCCGGCCTCGAGCAGCGCCTTCATGGATACAACGTTCTGATTTGCCATGTTTGTTCATTACTCCTTTGATTTTTGGTTTTTACCTCCAGCCCCTTCCTCCCCCCGGCCAACCCTTGCGGGCACCGACCGAAAGTCCGGGGCTGTGCGGAATGCTGAAATATAATACCACAGGCAAATGTATATTGCAAGCTGTTTTTCGGAATTCTTCCGTAAAATCTGCGTTTTATCTTCTCTCGCCCCGGTTTCAGCCGCCCCAGCGGCGTTTTTTGCGCTGCGGCGGTGGATCGCGGCGCTGGAAGGGCTTGTCGACAATCACGATGTCGCAGCCGAACTTCTGCACGCACTCCCACGGGATGTAGTAATCCTCTCCCCTGCCGAACAGGCCAAAGAACCGACACGGCCCGAACACGACGATGGCCTTGATCTCCCCCTCTGGGTATTTGATCTCCAGATCCCCCACATAGCCCAGGCGGCAGCCGTCGCAGACGTTGACGACCTCCTTGCGCCGCAGGCACGAAAATCTCTCCAGCATAGCATACCACCTCGCCGCTATCCTATGCCGCGCACGGCGCGTCCCATACTGTCGAAGCGGCGCGGATTCCGCCGGGCCGTATAAGCCGGGTTTGCCGGGGAAATACTGCTACCATCCGAAATATCCGATGGGTGGAGGCTTGAAGCATGCAGGGGAAGGTGGAAATCTGCGGGGTCAACACGGCGCGTCTGCCGGTGCTGAAGAATGAGGAGATGATGGCGCTGCTGCGCCGGACGAAGGAGGGCGACCGCGCCGCGCGCGAGCAGCTCATCTGCGGCAATCTCCGGCTGGTGCTGTCGGTCATCCAGCGCTTTCTCGGGCGGGGCGAGAATGTCGACGACCTATTTCAGGTCGGCTGCATCGGGCTCATCAAGGCCATCGACAACTTCGACATCCGCCAGAACGTGCGCTTTTCGACCTACGGCGTGCCGATGATCGTCGGGGAGATCCGCCGCTATCTGCGTGACAACAGCGCCATCCGTGTCTCGCGCTCCATGCGCGACACGGCCTACAAGGTGCTGCAAGCGCGCGAAAAGCTCATGGCCGACTCCCAGCGCGAGCCGACGGTCGAGCAGATCGCCCGCTATCTCGACCTCCCGCGCGAGGAGGTTGTCTTCGCGATGGATGCCATCGTGGATCCCGTGAGCCTGTACGAGCCGATCTACGAGCACGGCGGCGACACGATCTGCGTCATGGATCAGGTGAAGGACACGGAGAACACGGACGACAGCTGGATCCGTCAGATCTCGCTCAAGGAGGCGATCCGTCGTCTGCCCGAGCGCGAGCGGAACATCCTCGCCCTCCGCTTCTACGAGGGCAAGACGCAGATGGAGGTCTCCGCCGAAATCGGCATCTCGCAGGCGCAGGTCAGCCGTCTGGAAAAAACCGCCCTCGGTGTCATCCGCAAGAACCTCTGAGCCGCGTTCTCACGTGATCTCTCAGTTCACTTCTTCCGCAGCGACCGCAGCAGTTCTTTGAACTGACGCCATTCGGCTCTTTCTCCTTCAATGAACTGCTTATGAATATCTTTCGGAATAATTGGTTCTTTATCTACGGGCAGCGGCGCGTCCAGATCCGGCGGCGTACCGCCGTCACAGATCCAGTTTTCACTCCCGAGCCAGCCGCGCAGAAACGGTTCCGTCTCCTTGTCGTAGCGCAGAAGAATCTGTTTGTGGATGTCATACGTCTTGAGGACACTCTGACCCGCAAAATTGGGAATCACACGGTTTGAAATCAGGAGATAGTGACGCGTTACGCGCGAGGCATCCTCTATCCGTTCCTGAACAAACAGGTAATGCACCATCCCCGTGCAGCGCACCTCGCACAGCACCTTTCCCCAGCGCCGGGACTTTATCTTCCGCTCCTCAATGATAAAGACCGTGCTCAGTTTTGGCCAATCCAAGAGCGCTGCGCATGCATAAACTGCTACACAGCCGATGCAAATTAGTTTTTGAAATGTCCTCAAATCATTCCAAATTCCAAAAAAGACAGGTGACAATACGATTATGCAAGCCGTCAACAGACCGATTGCCTTTTGTGTACGCGTGTCTTTTGATAGATAAAACTTTTTCCCATCACTTCTCCCCATTTACATCCCTCTCCCCATTTACATCCCTCCGCCGCACGCAGGTACTGCCCGCGTGCCGTTCATCCTTTAGTTTTGCCATAGTTTTCCGTAGAATTTACACCATAACTTTAGTTATCTTAAAAATCGTGCTGTCCTGCGTGGCTTTTTCGGCCAATAATTTTAGTTCAACTAAAATTATTGGCTATATTTCCTTCAATATTTTAGTTTTACCATAATTTATGCTGTTAGCCGCGAAGCCACTTCACGCTCATATCCGCGGCTGTTTTTTCTCCGAAACAGTTCTCCAAATCCAAAATCGATCAGTTCGCAGCTTCTAACAATATATTGCAGTTTCTCTCCCACCAATGCTCTCCGAAGGTGATTCTTTATCTGTTCAATCTCCATGAAGATATCTCCCACTTATCCTGCATTTTTAAACCCAAAACTATGGCCAAACTAAAATTCCGGCGCTCAATTTTTAGATATACTAATATTTTCATCGGAAATCTCGAATAAATTTTAGTTTTACCATGCATTGGCCACTTACCGCTGTTTTTTCTTCCCGCGGCGGTGGGACTGCTTTTCGCGCTCCCGTTTCTGCTGACGTACGCGCTCCAGCCAGCGCATACGCGCCCGGAATTCCTCCTCCGCTTGGGCGGCATCCCACCTGTCGCGTGGCTTGGTGGAATACGGAATTCCGTTTTCGCGGCACCACACCTGTGCGGCGTCCAGCAGGAACTGCCGCTCAAAGGCGGCGTACTCTCCGGTCAGGTTCCGCTCCTCCAGCATCCTCCCGACTGCGTCGATCGCCGCGTCCCGATCCGCCGACGTCCGCAGAATGCGCAGATACTGCCCGCGCAGCAGTCCGTCCGCCTTCCGGTCGAAAAATGCGCGGTGAAGCGTTTCAATCTCCACATACGGGAGCGGTATGCAGCCCGCGCGCTCCTCCGCGGGCAGCCCCTGCCGGGTCTCCCCGTCCAGAACCGCGCATCTCTGCGGGCAGAACCAGTGATCCGGCTTTGTCAGCAGATAAGCGCAGTCCGTGAGCCACAGTCGTTCCATACTTTCCTCCTACCACTTAACTCCTTCGTAATTAATATATAATTCCCTGTTTGTTTTTTTAGTTCTGCCATACATGCTACGAATTCAACACGGATTTTTCGCAAAAGCAGTCAGTATTCTTTAGCTTAACTAAAATCCACCGTTTCCTCGCTGAACGCGCAGAATTTTCTGTCTATATTATACAGAATTCCCCGCACACCCGCAAGGCAAAATGCTGCTTTCGCCAAATACATCTGCGTCGTGCGGCGCGCTATCGTGTCGAATCCGGCCGTGTACTATACTAATATGTAGAATTTACAAATTTAGCCTTGACATCCGCGCGCAAATATATATAATACTTATGGCTCGAAAAAATCTCACTCAATAACTTATGATGAAAATACAGGAGAATCGGTTATGCATTATGATATCGTCATCATCGGCGCCGGCCCCGGCGGCATCTTTTCCGCCTATGAGCTGACGCGTCAGGATCCCTCGCTGAAGATCGCCGTGTTCGAGGCGGGCCACAGTCTCGACAAGCGCCGCTGTCCCATCGACGGCAAGAAGATCAAGAGCTGCATCGGCTGCAAGAGCTGCTCGATCATGAGCGGCTTCGGCGGCGCGGGCGCCTTCTCCGACGGCAAATACAACATCACCAACGACTTCGGCGGCACGCTCTATGAGTACATCGGCAAGGAGCAGGCGCTCGAGCTGATGCACTATGTCGACGAGATCAACATGCTCTACGGCGGTGAGGGCACCAAGCTCTATTCCACCGCCGGTACGAAGTTCAAGAAGCTCTGCATCCAGCACAAGCTAAACCTGCTCGACGCCTCCGTCCGTCACCTCGGCACGGACATCAACTACGTCGTGCTCCAGAACCTCTACGACGACCTCAAGGATAAGGTCGAGTTCCACTTCGACACCCCCGTCCACGCCGTCGAGCTGGCCGAGGGCGGCTACGTCATCGACTGTGAGAACGCGCGCTATACCTGCGACAAGTGCATCATCTCCGTCGGCCGCAGCGGCAGCAAGTGGATGGAGAGCGTCTGCCACACGCTCGACATCCCCACCAAGTCCAACCGCGTCGACATCGGCGTGCGCGTCGAGCTGCCCGCCGTCGTCTTCTCCCACCTGACCGACGAGCTCTATGAGAGCAAGATCGTCTACCGCACGGAGAAGTTCGAGGACAACGTCCGCACGTTCTGCATGAACCCGAACGGTATCGTCGTCAACGAGAACACCAACGGCATCGTGACCGTCAACGGCCACAGCTACGAGGACAAGGCCATGCAGACGGAAAACACGAACTTCGCCCTGCTCGTCGCCAAGCACTTCTCCGAGCCGTTCCACGATTCCAACGGCTACGGCGAGAGCATCGCGCGTCTGTCGAACATGCTCGGCGGCGGCGTGATTGTCCAGCGCTTCGGCGACCTCGTGCGCGGCCGCCGCAGCACGGTCAAGC
>ERZ791808.2140-NODE-2140-length-12548-cov-76.520291_pt1 | contig 12548 bp, 10 predicted proteins | sample MGYA00510305_ERZ791808 | MGnify/ENA primary metagenome ERZ791808 (study PRJEB30046, sample SAMN00792024) | human gut metagenome | study: EMG produced TPA metagenomics assembly of the A metagenome-wide association study of gut microbiota in type 2... | reverse complement strand
GAGTGGGAATGAAAGTTAAGAACAAGCCTTGACACAGTTTAAATTACACCCCCGGATATCCAGAAAATTTAATCGCATAAGTTTTTCAGTAAAGTTTTTCCGTGTCCACTTATCAAATGGATGCGGAAAAATAAGAACTAAAATATTTTAATTATGATACTACTTAACGATATTCTCAGACTTCCAGACCCTAAGAATGTTAAAGTTAGATTTAACTTGAGTTTTGGAACCAAAAGACCGGCTATTGATTACTTTACAGACCAAACGGAAGAAAGCAAGCAACATATGCTTGACGGTCAATACTGGAACTATGCAAGAAAAAGCAATTTCTCTAATGGAAACATTACCTTAGGTTTTGTCCCTATCCCTCAAAAACAAGACTGTTGGTTACTATTCCATATAGGAAAGATTGTTCAAGATCTTGGTATTCAAAATGGAGTTGGATATGAATATGAAGAGTTGGATGAATACAAAGAATACATCGGCAGAATTGTTATCCGCTTCAAAAATCATAGTCAAAATCTAATCAGAATAGGAGAGAATGTATTGCCAGAGTGCATAGTTGAAGAGATTCTGCCCAATGTTTACAACAACGACTATTTTCCTGGATATTCCAACGTGAATGTTTCATGGCTATCTCTTAAGAATCTCATCACAAAAGATAGTTGGCGTTCTGCTCTTGAAAATCAAAAAGGAGTGTATCTGTTGGTAGATTCAAATACAGGAAAACAATATGTTGGTTCAGCGTATGGTGAAGATATGATTCTCGGTAGATGGGAAACATACATTCGTACATGCCATGGAGGAAATAAACTTCTAAAGGATTTAGGTACAGACTATATCAAGAATAATTTCTATTTCACAATTCTCGAAACATTCAATAAGGATACTGATGACCAAATCATCATTGATAGGGAATCACATTGGAAAGATGTATTGTTTACTAGAAAATTCGGATATAACAAGAACTAATAGGTACGATCTTTTTACAATAACATCATTCAATAATCAAGCGCCAATACTTTTTTTCAAAATATTAGCGCTTTTTTTTGAAATTTTCTCTTCATATTACTATATTATAAAGGTATAACCAAAAAAGCAAGAATAAGATGGCAAATAAAATGTCTTTATGTATCATCAAATACACCTATACTCGATATGTAGGGGTGGATATCGAAAAATATACTCGGGGACTATTCGAGTATGTGAAGGAAGCGTTTGGAGAGTTTCAACCACAAATGTCAGAGCCTGGAACTATACCTGATATGCCAGACTATCTGGATATCGTGCTCTGCAAAAAGGATGGCAGCATCTTCTACGAAAGCGACATTCTGCGTCGTGCCGTCAACATTCCGCATGATTGTCAAATGGGTGGATTAGTATTGGAAATCTTTATCCAGAACTGCGATGGCACGAGATACAAAAAAAGACATGCATATCCCAAGCCTTGGGAGGACCATGAAGCTAACGGCAAGTCGGGCATGAGAAAACTGAAAATTCATAAAACTATCAGCAAAAGGAATCTTAACAATCAAGAAGGCAAAGACTCTGAAGGCATCAGAATACCTGAACTTAGATCTCAGATTCTCAAGTTTCATAAATTCTTAAAATAACCATCCCATGACATACGAAGAATTCAAGCAATTGGCTGAACATCCACAGCATCGGGATGTTCCTGCCATCTTCAAGCTCGAAGTTTTAGAAATAGAAGAGCTGGAGGAGAAAAAGCGTTCACATTATCCGAAATACAAGGTGAACACCTATTGTCCGCAAGCTTTCACTACAACTTTGGAGGAGGCAGAGAGACTGATGCACCAGGATGTCCTTTACCGCAAAAAGATGAAGGAGGAAGACGACTATCCGCTGGATACCTTCTGCTATTATATCTCGGAGATTCCAATGGGACTGTTGCACTACGACCGCGAATGTCTTTCTGAAAGAGTGTATGACGGTGAAGGAAAACAGATTGACCGGTCTTACTGCTGTTCGCATTTCAGCATTTACTATCCCGGAGTCTGCGATTTGCCTGCATACGACCGTCATCCTGACGAGACCTTCCGAGGCAGAAGCGCAGAACAGATCAGATTCCAAAAGGGTGACATCGTGGAAGTATATCGTGGCGATGAGGTGAAACTTGCCATCGTTGTCGGAACTCCGCTTACCACCGAATGGATCTGGGAGAGAAACCAGGCTGCCAAGGATAAAAGGGGATTGGATGAACTGCCATACGATGAAACGGACGACAGCTATACCGTGATAGATGGTCCCGGCTACGAATACCACGACCACGTTCCGTCGCTGCATGTCTTCGCCCCTCACTATCATGTGCCGCTCTATCTTCAGAGACGATTCAAGGGTTATCTGGAAAAGGCTGAGAAAAAGCAGAAAGAAGAGGAGGAGAAAGACAGAATCTTCCGCCAAGCTCACGATTGCAGCTTCAGCAACAAGGAACAGATAGAAAAATCTGAAAAGTGCGGCTGTTTTTTCTGCGGCGAAATCTTCTCGCCATCCGAAATCACGGATTACCTCCCTGATGAGCCGCCTACAGCTGAATGTCCCTTCTGCCATACCGACTCCGTAATAGGTGATGCCTCCGGCTTCCCTATCACCAAGGATTTCTTAAAGAAAATGAAGAAGAGATGGTTCTAGGGCGTTTTTTCAACGTTTTTCACCGACATTCTCCCCTATCTCATGGGGCAGTATCAGTTCCCAAAGCGTACATTAAAAATGCGATAGCACCGCCCTAACTACCTGTTTTTATACAGTTAGAGGGGGTGCTATTAATAAAAAAGAAGCAGGATGGAAGACTGGTCCACCCTGCTATTTTTATTAGAATACCTTTACGAAACGGTCGATATCGATAGAAAGGCCTACCGTGAAGGTGCGACCGGTGGTCATCGCCGAACTCCAATAATAGTTCTTTGGCGTATAACCGAAAAGATTATCTACCGTAAAGTTCAGATTGACGGCATCCAGGAATCGCTGCTGAAGAGTGAACTTCCACAACTGATATGCCTGGTCATGCTTCTCTATCTTAGTATCTGGCGCAGCCAAATATCTGCCTGACAGAGCGGCATTGATGCGATAGAACGAACAGAGCTGGCGGTCGTAGTCGAGACGCCAGGTAGCTGAATGCGGACGAGGCTGGGAGAACTGGGAATCTACGCTTCTGCCACCCACATGGAGATAACTATAGTCGAGCTTCACTCCGAGACCCATATCCGAACGGTACTGGGCACTGAAGTCGATGCCGCTCACCTCTACTCCATCCTCGTTGCAATAACGGGAAGCCACATCCGGCTGACCTGTTCCCGGGATATAATCGGCATAATCCTCGGTAGTGATGCGCTTATCATACTTATTATAATAGCCCATGAGAGTAAGACTATACTGACCGGTGAAGAAACCTGCATTCTTCACCCTGCCGGTATGCTCCAGCGCCAGGTTGAAGTTGTTGCTCTTCTCCGGCTTCAGATCCGGATTGCCATAAATCATCTGCATGCCTGCCATATCAAAGTTCATATACATCTCCTTGAGGGTTGGAGCACGGAATCCACCGGCATAGTTGGCACGGATGGAAAAGCCCTTCCACTTGGTCATCAGAGCCAGACGACCGGTAGTGGCATGCTGGCTGGATGCTGAGAAGTAATCATGACGAAGGCTTGCCACGATGTTCAACCACTGCAAAGGATTGTAATCGAACTGGGCGAAGGCATCGTATGAATTCTGAGTCTTGGAACCATTGTTGGCAAACTGATAGGTGGTGAGATAATCGTTCAGGAAATCTGCACCTGCCGTCAATGTGTTCTTGCCGAAGATATGGGAATAGAGGGCACGGACGGTGTTCTGACGATTGGTATAATCGTGATCATGAGTGCGCTCATTATTCACATATCGAGCCTTGTCATACTGGTCAAAGCCGTAAGAAATCTCCAGATTATCATTCTCCGAAAGATTCATCACGGTCTTCAGTCCGGCAGAATAATCCATGTAATGATCATCATAGTTGCTGCGATTGCTGATACGGGCAAAATAGCCGCCACGACCTATCAGCTTCACCTTGTCAGAGAGCTTGTAGGTAAGTCGCTCTTTCACATTTAAGGTCTCGCCACCATAGATATGGAGGATATTGGATTCTGTATCGAAGGGACTGGTAAGCTGCACCTCATCCGATGTAGTGCGCTGAATGCTGGTCTGCGAATTCCACTTTCCGGCATTGAAGCTGAAGCTTCCGCCGTGACGCCACTCCTTGTTGAATGAGTTGTAGCGAGTATTCACATTTGCCGTCCAAGGCTCGCTGTTTTCACGGGAGATGATGTTGATGACTCCGGCTACGGCACTGGCGCCATAGAGTGCCGAAGCAGCACCCTTCACAATCTCGATACGACCCACATTATCCAGATTCAAGCGAGAGTAATCGACGTTATCCATGGTTTCGCCAGCCAGTCGCTCGCCATCTACGAGGAAGAGCACGGCATTACCACCGAAACCATTCATGTTGAGAGATGTCTCCTGATTCATGGCATAGCCGAATTCCAAACCCGGCATCTGCTCGGTGAGGAGATCCTGGATATTGGTAGCATCGGCTATTTTAATGTCATTGGCTGTAATGAGTCGGGTTACCACAGGAGCATCCTTCAAAGCCTTTGGAGTTCGGGTTGCGGTTACTACCACCTGATCGAGGGCTGTAGCATCCGGCTGAAGACGAAGAACATGCTGATCGCCTTTTCTCTCATCCGCTTTCAGTACGAAAGTCTGAGTCTGATAGCCCACAAAGCTCACCTTCACTCTCACCGCTCCATCCTTGCTGTAAGGAATGCGGAAATATCCGTCTTCATCAGTTGTTACCCCACTCTTTGCATGCAAAATCTGGACGGTAGCACCCGCCAGAGGTGCGCCCGAATCATCGAGCACCCTACCCACGACATCGCCCTGGGTTTCGGCTTTCAGATTCAGGCACAATCCGCAAAGGATCAGGAATAGTGCGAATATCTTTTGTTTCATCGACAATTACTTCTTTGTTGCATTCGAAGAACAGTTCATAACAAAAGGCATATTACCATACTTCAAAACAAAAGTAATCTGCATTTTACCATCTTTTATAGTTGCTTTTATAGCAGTTTTAGAAAGACCTTTGCCATTTTCCAATGTTTGATCAAAACTGGTTTCAGGAATAGAATAAGTACCATTTGACTCTGTTACAGCAAGATTCTTCACTGTAATTGAAGGTAAAGCCATAGGTGCAGATCCAAATGCAGGAAGGATGATATTTACATGACTATCATCAACTTTTTCCAACTTAAAAGTTGCATTCTCCAATGGGTCCATATCACCCTGACCTGCCAAAGCAATAGACATTGTTTCACCAACGTAAGTACCAACAACCTGTTCTGCTGTTGCTGAAGAGCCAGCACCATTATTGTCATCATCATCACTGCTGCAAGAGCTGAATGCTACACACATAGAAACCAAAGCCAACATCATGGCCATCATTGTCTTAAACTTTTTCATTTTTCTTTATTTTTCTTTTAGTTACAATAATATTTTCTGTTTGAGGGGATTTGCAATCCCCGATTATTTATCTTCCGGAACATAGATGATTTCACCATTCTCCAGCTGGTAAGCGATGCCTACCTTCTTTCCCTTGTTGCCCGACTTCTGGCTCTGGTCTTCAGAAGGAGTATAGCGATTTATCTTTTCACCATCCTTGGTAATGATTTCCATATTCTCCTTGCCAGGGTTCTTCACCATCGTGAAGTTATCCTTGCTGAACATTTCCGTCATATTATAGCGCGAAACGAGTGCCACCATCAGGGCAAGGGCAAACACCATCGCCACATCGAAGAGGTTGCTCACTACGCTCATCGGATCATCATCCTCGCCATCATGCGCAAGCCTATTTCTACGTCTTTGTCTCATAAATTATTACTATTGAATTCTTCACTCTTCGTTATTCACTCTTCACTTACAAGGTCTGCCATAAACTCGAGATTGCTCATATCCTCGGTATACCAGCGGTTCTTGGTCTGCTTGGTTACGAAACCGATGGCTGCAGAGAACAATCCCACTACGGTGGTAGCGAAAGCCACCTGCATGTTGTAAGCCATCGAAGCAATATCACCGGTAGAAAGACCTACCAGGGCAGGACCCATCGGAATCAAGGTACCCATCAAACCGAGCATCGGACCCATCTTCAGGAGTGTAGAAGGAAGAGAAAGTTCCTTCTCAACAAACTGGGCATACTGGTCGAGGATGCGATTCACCTGCGCCTTGCTCTGGCGGTTGTCCACGAGTTTCTTCATATAGGAAACGATGACAGCCTGCTTGTTCTTTGGCAAGCGATCGCCCAGGGTATCGATATTATCGAGTGTCAGGGTGTTCATCTGTTCACGAATCTCCGCACCCGACTTGCGCTTTACAAGATACTGTCCGAAGAAACCTCCAAGGAGCAGCAAGGCTCTGAGGAAGAAGAAAATCAACAAAATAATCACAGGAACCAGCATGCCTGTGGAAATCCAAAACAATACGTCTGATATGTAATTCATTATACTCTATATTTTTTAATTTGATAATTGTAAACTGCCCATCCTATTGCCATTCCTACGATGACGATGGCGATGACGCCCAGAAGCGAGAGGGCATCGAAACTGTTGAATCCTGCCACGGCTGTCCTGCCATTCACCGTACCGATGATGCCCATCAATCCGAGCAGCACCTCTACCAGAAAAAGCAGTTCCAAGCGGATTGGTCGCTCCGGCAAGAGCCATCTCAAACCGTAGGTGAATACCGGAGTCAAGACCAGCAGCACTACGGCAAGCACCCATGCTACTACCTGGAACGATACGCCGGGAAGCAGGAAGATGGTCAGCACCAGAACGCTGAAAAGCACTGGGAAAACCAGCAAACCCGGGAAATACTTCAGGAAGATGAAGAACACCCATTTGCGGCGACTCACATGTTCCGAAGTCTTCAGATCTACGTGGTGCACACAGAAAAGCATCGTGAGTGCCACGTCGATACTCAGCAGCACCGCCATATCGAGCATCAGCTTCTGGTCGGCTATCCAAGCCGCAATCTGCGTCTTCGACTGCTCAATGGCGAATGGCCAGGTCATTCCCACGAAAAAGGCTACGAGCACCGAGATGATCATAATCTCCTTCACTCCGTGGAAGGTCTGCTTCAGCACAAAACTGAAGCAAACCAATATCATCATTACTAAAACTAATGTCTCCATTTTTGAAAGTGAAGAACGAAGAGTGAAGAGCGAAAAATCATATAGTCCTTTTGGCTATATTGTTATTCTTCATCACTCATAATTCTTCACCTATTTTTATTTATAAATACTATTTAATTCTTCACTCTTCGTTCTTCACTCTTCACTTTGACTCCGTCTGCGGCGAATCAGAATCGCCAGCATCACGAAAGCTACAATGACGATGACACCTACTACGATGCCGCTCACCACAGTGGTGGTTTTCTGAGCATCCTCATTCAGCGTCTCCTTCTCCATCACCATACCCTTGTTGCTGCTGTTCTTCGCAGCCTCAGCATCGCGGATCTGCTCTACATTCTGCTGATATTCCTTGGCAGAAGCAGCATCGGTCTTGCTGGCGATATAGTTACGCAGCTTGGCATTGTCGCAGACAAAACCGGAGCATGAAGGCTTATACTTGTTCACGGTCTCGGTATGAAGCTTGGCGATGTCCTTGAGCTGCTGAGGAGTAGCCTTCCACATTCCCTTGCGGGCACTCTCCATCATCACGGCGGTCATCTCCATCAGCGCAGCCGGATTCTGCTTGTCGAAGAACTCCTTGGTGCTGAGATTGTACTTGTCCTTGACATATACATTATAGATCTCGTCCCACATCTCCTTGTCGATTGCCTTTGGCTTCATCACATTCCAGCCGTAGGTATTGGTTACGATTTCGGCGAATGTGCTGGCACTGCTGGCTCCACCCTTCATTTTTTCCTTGATATAGGCAGGGTTGAAGATGGTGGTTCTGCCCTCGATGCCGATAGCCTCCTTCACCTCCTGCATTCTCATATTACTATGGTTGCGATAGTCGGCGAGATAAGCATCCGGATCCTTACCGGTTACGTTGCGCACAGCGAGGTTCATACCTCCCATAAACTCATATACGTGGTCGAGACTCAAGGCACCCCAAGTGTTGCTCTGTCGTGGCTGAACCACCACATCGGTACGGGTCAGCGCTGCCTCGAAAGCAGCCTTGCGAACGGTCTCCCAGTTCTTCTCATCACCATAGTAGGCACCCATATTGTTCATATAGACCTCGGCAATCTGACTCTCCTTATCCCAGCGGTCGCCTGCGGTTACCATCTCCTGGATACCGGTACCATAGTTGCCGTTTACGCCACCAAAGACTCGATACATACTTACCTCTCGTGCCTCCTTTGGCGACATGCCCTTCTCTACGAGCACTCGTTCCGATTCGGTAACACCGGCTTTCACCAGGTTGTCATACTTGTCACCCTTGGCATTTGCTGCCATCTCTATCGCCTTGTTGATGAGGAAGAGACGGGATGCTGCCAGGTCGCGGAGCTGACCGGAAGTCTGAACTACGACATCGATGCGAGGACGGTCCAACTGCTTGGATGGGATGAGACGCAGATCGGTAACACGACCGAAGGCATCTCTTACCGGTTCTACACCGAGCATATAGAGAATCTGAGCGATGGTAGCACCCTCTGTTTCGATAAACTCGCTACTCCAGAGCGTGTAGCTCACCTTACGAGGATATTCACCCTTATGTCGCTCGCAATACATCTTGATGGTATTGTCGCAAAGTTCCTTTGCCTTCTCCCAGGCATCCTCCGAAGGTGTATTCTCCACATTGATGGAGAAGAGGTTTCTACCGGTAGGCAGGGTGTTTGGATTCACAATCAGATCACCACCAGGAGATGGAGCGGTAAAGCCGCCATTCAGGGCATTCATCAGAGAAGACATCTCGTTGAGCGGACTCTGACGGAGCGCCTCCGAATACTTGCCCACATTCTGCAAGGCATGCTCTACGGTAGTAATCGCCTGAGCCAGATGAATCTGCTGACGGGTATATTTAGGTGCTTTCGACATCATCATACCCTTATCTTTAGAAGATTTCTGAGATGCTTTGCCCTTGCCGGCTTTCGCCATCTTCGCCTTCTTCAAATCCTCCTGATACCATTTCTGTCCCTTCTTGATGGCTTCCATCATCTTGTCAGGGAAGCGACCGGTCTGTTCCATCTTCTCAAAAGCCTCACGACTCATCTGCGGAATCTTCTTCTTATGAGAAACCTTGGCAGCACGGAGTTCGCTTACCGTACGATGATCCACCCTCTTCGGCTTCGCCTCCTTCGCTCCACCCATCTGGTCTGCCATCTGCATCATCATCTGGATAGGATCCGGAGCTGCCTGCATCGCCTCTACCTTACGGGCCATCTGGAGTTCGGCAGGAGTGATTCCTACATAACGGCAGATGTATTCATCAGAAACCGAGGCTGAACCCAGAAGCTGGGTCACGGTGTTGCGAGCCTTGCTCAGATAGAGACGGTCGAAAAGCTGCTTGTGCTTTTCCACACCCTCCTGGGCACGACCTTTCAACTTATCTACTGCCAGCATTCCGTAGGCAATAGGATCTGTAGCCATCGCATAGACACTGGTACGGACATCATCATTATCGTATGGCACACCGAGAGTATAGAGTTTGCCGGTAATCTTCTCGTTTGCCAACTCTTCCGCAAAGTTCTCTACTCTCGCGATTTCATCTGCAGAATAAGGCTTGTTCATCTGCTTGGCATCGAGCCCCAGTTCACGGGCGATTCCCATCTTCACGGTCAGCGCCTTCACTTTCAGCGACTGTTCGGCAGATGCCTTCTTTTCGTAAGACTGGATAGCATCGCTCAACTGCTTATAGGTCTGTCGCAACTCGCTCTCCTTGAAAGGAGGAGTGAGATAGCTCTGGGTCTGGGCATAGGTGCGGCGCTTGGCAATCATCGCCTCGCCCACATTGCCGATGGTATATATATAAAGATGTGGAACCACACCAATCAATCGGTCACTCCAGTCGTTGCTGCCGAGTGCCACCTGCTTTCTCGGGGTATATTCCAGCGAACCGTGGGTTCCGAAATGGATAAGTGCATCAGCACTGAAACCATAACGAGCCCAGAGATAAGAGGCAACATAAGTGTAAGGAGGTGCCTGGTCGGTGCCATGCACAATCTTGAAGGAGTCGCCTCCCACGCCTGCCATCACCTGTGGAAGCAGAGCCACATTACCAAACTGCAGTCTTGCCACCGCCAGCTTACCATCATCGGTAGCCATATATTTGCCAGGGAAGGAACCATAGAGCTGGTTCATCTCCTTAATCATCTTCTTAGACAAAGCCTTCTGTGTCCATCCGGCAAACTGCTGTGCAGTAACCAGGGCAGGATGTCCAGACTGGAGAAACTTGGTATAAGCACCTTCGGCATAGGTTCCGAATACAGAACCTTGAGCCTGAATCATTTTTCCTAATTCTTCTGCATTAGCAGGAAGCTTTCCTACATTGTAGCCCTCGTTTCTTAATCTAATCAATAGATTGTAGAGCGATGGAACCACTTCCATTCCCGAAGCGGTGAGTGCATTCTGACCGGGACCCTTGAAGTAGAAGATGGCGATGCGCTTGCTGCTGTTCTTCTTGTTCTTCAGATTCACATAGCCCTGCACGCTCTCCACGAAACTCTCCATTCTGTCAGGGATGCCGTAAACCTCCTGCAAGCCCTCCTTGTTGATGCGCTGTCCGAAAACCACGTATGGACGGATGGCACCATCAATCTCCGGAGTCACAATACTCTGCGACATGAAACCGCCGTTCATTCCCTGCTTATCGTTCTCCCAATCGGTGGTCAAGCGGTTGATATTAAGAGGTGAGAACAGAGGAATATTCTTCTGCTTCAGGAACTCTACGAAGTAATCGCCCAATCTGCCATGCGCCATATTCACAACGGCATTCGCCTGGATACTGTCGGCATGATGACCGGCGATAAAGCTCTGCAGCTGGTTGATGCGATACACCATGAATCCCTTCTTCTCGAAAGCCTTCTCCATATCAGGAGCCGCACCCATAAAACCGGTGAGCAAGATGGTAGGAGCACCTTTCTTATATAATCCGTTCTTCGCCAGGAAGGCATTGTACTCACGGATGCTGTTGAACCCCAGTTCATCGCCCTTTTCATCCTTCGGGTCGAAATGAGTCAGGAGATAGTCTGGTCGCTCATTTACACGTTCCGGCTCTGGAGCCATGAACTTCTTTCCGTCGATAAACTTACGGATGTAAGCGAGCATACTCTGATAGTTCTTCTTACCGCCGTTCTCGATATACTGCATCAGATAATCGGCATCGAAGTTATCTACTGATACGATATTGTTGGCTGGGTTGGTAGCAGCATGAGTCAGGGTCGGCACCTTGTAGGAAGCCTCTTCCAACTGCTTGCGCTGGTTCTCGTCAATTCGGAGTCCCATACCATTCACGATAATCATATCGTAATCATCCAGATGATCGAAATCATCGGTTGTGATTTCACTCAGTTTAATCATCGCATTGTCGTTGGCATGCGAAATCTGTCCCAGCGCAATAGCCTGATAGTTGAGGAATGCGATGCGAGTAGTACCCACCCAGGCAGAGTAAGCCTTCGCCAAACCTCCCAGAACAATCACAGCCAATAAGGCCAGGAAGATGTGTTTCTTTTTAATCTTTCTAATTTTTCCTAATCCTTTTTTCATATCTATTCCTTTTTTCGGGCTGCAAAGGTAAGACTTTTTTAGAAATTGTACAATACCGAGAAATTGTGATTTTCACATTTTTTATACTTAAAAATAGGTATCAGGTTAAACGCATTAATATAGTCAGTACTAATAAATAAGTAGCGTTTTCAGACCTTTTCTTTCATTTCAGCCCTCAAAAAGAGGAATTATTCCGTCAGAACAGGCATCAAAAAGAGGAATTATTCCGAAATATGCAGAAAGAGCGTAATCACCATTACGGCAATCACGCTCTTTCTACTTATAAACATAAAACATTACGAAGATGAAAGAAAAGCTTAGCAAACCTTCTTCTTCCGCTCACAATAGCGTTCGCATTGGGCACAGATGTCATATCCCAGCATGGCACCCAAGATGAAATCCTCCTCAGGCGTAAGCTGGCACAACGGTTTGGTGATTATCATGCGGATAGCATCCAGACATTCTTTCTTACCAAAGAAGAGATTCAGACGGTCGTTGCCAACCGGCTGGATGATATAATCAATGTTCTGACGCTCTAATCTAGTTATGGCAAAAGACTCATATTTCTTGTTGAAGGTGTAGAGCACCAGGCGGCGCACGCCCTTCTTATATTCATATATATGATTCATCAGAACCTTCAAATCTACTGGTGTTGCGATTTCCTGCTGCATACTATCCGAATTTATCTGTTTTTAAACCAAGAATCAGAGAATTCCATCATTCTCTAATTCTTGAAAAATATTTTTGTAAAATTATAGCGATGGTTTGATTGCCTCAAGCCAGGCATCGA
>ERZ791808.2132-NODE-2132-length-12620-cov-2.622523_pt1 | contig 12620 bp, 7 predicted proteins | sample MGYA00510305_ERZ791808 | MGnify/ENA primary metagenome ERZ791808 (study PRJEB30046, sample SAMN00792024) | human gut metagenome | study: EMG produced TPA metagenomics assembly of the A metagenome-wide association study of gut microbiota in type 2... | reverse complement strand
AGACATAAGACATCAGACAAATATATCAAAAAACTTGCTAAACGGCTTGACATGTCTGATGAAAACGGAAAACAGGAAAGTCAAAACGTGAACTGTTTTTCCGGAATGAAACCATGAAGCGCAGAGCAGTCCGGTTCGGGGTATGATACGGATCTTTGCGCGGAACAACCAAAACAAATATATTGGGAGGTAAATCCACTATGTCTGAAGGAGTTGTACTCAACCCGACCCGCCTTGTCCTGGCAGCAATGATCGGTCTTGTGATCCTGCTCGTCCTGATCATTAAATTCAATGTGCAGGCAATGATCGCGATCCTGATCGGAGCGATCAGCATCGGACTTCTTGCGGGAATGCCGACGAAAGATATTATCGCGGCGGTCAATGATGGAATTGGAAACACGTTAAAAGGAATCGCCCTGCTTGTAGGCTTAGGATCCATGTTCGGCGCGATCCTGGAGGTCTCGGGCGGCGCACAGACGATCGCCGTCACGATGGTAAAGAAATTCGGTGACGAGAAGGCCGCGTGGGCGCTTGGAATCACAGGCCTTGTGATCGCGATGCCGGTATTTTTCGATGCAGGACTGATCATTCTGATCCCGTTAGCATTCTCCCTTGCAAAGAAGACAAAGCGTTCCTCTCTTCACTATGTGATTCCGCTTCTTGCGGGACTTGCGGTTGGACATGCGTTCATTCCGCCGACACCGGGTCCGGTTCTCGTAGCAACGATGTTAAATGTAGATCTTGGCTGGGTCATCTTAGTCGGAATCTTCTGCGGAATCTTCGCGATGATCGTAGCCGGTCCGGTATGGGGATCCATCTGTGGTAAGAAGTTTTATGTTCCGGTACCGGAGAGTGTGGCAAATCAGGAAGAGATCGATGAGTCCAAGCTTCCGAGCTTCTGGCTGATCGTTGGGATCATCCTGATCCCGTTGGTGCTCATCATTCTGGACTCCATCTGCGGCGTCGTTCCGGCATTAGCCGGTGTTGCTCCGGTCTTCGAGTTCTTAGGTGAGCCGTTCGTAGCACTGTTACTCGCGACTCTGGCGGCCATGTTTGGTCTTGGCTTAAAGCATGGCTACACGATGAAAGAGCTTGAGAAGGTTATGACAAAGTCCTTAGAGCCGACCGGCCTCATCCTTCTCGTTACCGCCTGCGGCGGCGTGCTCCGCTATGTGCTTCAATACTCCGGTCTCGGAAATGTGATCGGAAACGCGGTTGCATCCATGAATCTTCCGATCGTTGTCCTTGCATTTATCATCGCAGTCCTTGTCCGTATCAGTGTCGGTTCCGCGACGGTTGCCATGACCATGGCGGCAGGTATCGTTGCGGCGCTTCCGGGAATCAGCGAGCTGTCCCCGTTATATCTGGCATGTACCGTAGCGGCAGTAGCGGGCGGCTCCACCGTATGCTCCCACTTCAATGATTCCGGTTTCTGGCTGGTAAGATCCCTCGTGGGAATCGACGAGAAGACGACCCTGAAAACCTGGACCATTATGGAGACCTTAGTCGGCGTGACCGGATTCCTTGTAGCACTTGTAATTTCATTCTTTGCGTAGTAGAAAGATGCAGATACGCAGCTTAAAGCCGCGGTGCATTCGAAACGCAGAGAAAGAACAAAATTATTGGAAAGCGGTTCCAATAAAAGATATCATTCGCTCAATAACGAGTAACACCCCACAAAGAAAGAAGGAAATATCATGAAATGTCTGAAGAGTCAGGAAATGAGAAAACTTGCACCGGAGCTTGATCCGTTAAGAATCGGAACGGGCTGGAAGCCGGAAGAGCTTGCGATGCCGCAGGTCATCATCGAAAGCACGGCAGGTGACAGCCATCCGGGAAGCGGACATCTCCATATCCTTGTAGATGAAGTAAAAAAAGGAATCGCCGAGGCAGGCGGCCACGGCGCGAAATATTTCTGCACCGATATCTGCGACGGCGAGAGCCAGGGAACCGATGGAATCAACTACAGCCTTGCAAGCCGTGAGATGATCGCGAACATGATCGAGATCCACGCAAATGCGACTCCCTTCGATGCAGGGGTATATCTCGCAAGCTGTGATAAGGGAATGCCGGCAAACCTCATGGGCTTATTCCGCGTGAATATTCCGGCTGTTGTTGTTCCGGGCGGAACCATGAATGCGGGTCCGGAGATGTTGACCCTGGAACAGCTTGGCATGTACAGCGCCCAGTATGAGCGCGGTGAGATCGACGAGAACCGCTTAAACTGGGCAAAACATAACGCATGTCCGAGCTGCGGCGCCTGTTCCTTTATCGGAACTGCATCCACCATGCAGATCATGGCCGAGGCTCTTGGTCTTGCCCTCCCGGGAAGTGCGTTGATGCCTGCGACAAGCCCGGATCTCTTAAACTACGCGAGAGAGGCCGGAAAACAGGCAGTTAAGCTTGCGAAGATGGACAACATGCGTCCGAGTGATATCGTGACGATGGACAGCTTCGAAAACGCGATCCTTGTACATGCGGCCATCTCCGGAAGTACAAACTGCTTACTCCACCTTCCGGCGATCGCTCATGAGCTTGGAATCGAGATCACAGGTGACACCTTCGACAGACTCCACCGCGGCGCGAAGTATCTTCTTGATATCCGCCCGGCAGGAAAGTGGCCGGCAGAGTGCTTCTACTATGCAGGCGGCGTTCCGGCGATCATGGAGGAGATCAAAGACCACCTTCACCTTGATGTCATGACCGTGACCGGAAAGACTCTCGGCGAGAACTTAAAGGAATTAAAAGAGAACGGATTCTATGAGCGCTGTGAAAAATGGCTTCAGAAGTTCAACGAGCGCTACGGAATCTCCATCACAAGACAGGACATCATCCGTCCGGCTGACAAGGCCATTGGAACCGACGGCAGCATCGCAGTTCTGCGCGGAAACCTTGCTCCGGAAGGTGCGGTCATCAAGCACACCGCATGCCCGAAGGAGATGTTCAAGGCAGTTCTCAAGGCGAGACCGTTTGATAGCGAGGAAGAGTGTCTGGATGCTGTCCTGAAACATAGAGTTCAGAAAGGTGACGCAGTCTTCATCCGTTACGAGGGACCGAAGGGAAGCGGTATGCCGGAGATGTTCTACACCTCCGAGGCCATCAGCAGCGACAAGGAGCTTGGCCGTTCCATCGCCCTGATCACAGACGGAAGATTCTCCGGTGCATCCACAGGTCCGGTTATCGGACACTGCAGCCCGGAGGCGGCAGACGGCGGCCCGATCGCTCTCGTTGAGGAAGGCGATCTCATCGAGATCGATGTAATGGAGAGAAAGTTAAACATCATCGGTATCAAGGGCGAGCGAAAGACTCCGGAGGAGATCGACGCAGTCCTTGCTGAGAGAAAGAAAAACTGGAAGCCGAGAGAGCTCCGCTACAAGAGCGGTGTGCTCCGCATGTTCAGTGAGCATGCGGCAAGCCCGATGAAAGGTGCTTACTTAGAATTTTAAAAAGTTGGAAAGCCCGATGAAAGGTGCATATCTGGAATTCTAAAAAAATAAAATGAGACTGGCAGTAAATGCTGGCTGCCGGCCTGCAAAAGAAACGTCCCGGATCCTGAGATGACAGTTCTCTCTGATCCGGGGCGTTTTTATATCATTACCATTTCGCGTTCCAAATCGGCAAAATCTACTGCTGCCACTGTACTGTTACGGAATTATCAGTTCAGAAAATTCCTATCCGCATACAGGAACAGCCACATACTTTTCATATAATAAAGATTGCACGAACGAGTGTTCCTGTGGTAGAATGGTAGTATCTGTTGCCGGAATACCGGTGGTTTCAGTATGTGGGAAATACGAGCAGAACTGGCGGTATCCGGAAACGTGAAAGGGGAACAGAATGAACAATTACGATACATTAAATCCGATGCAGCGGGAAGCTGTCTTCACTACGGAAGGTCCGCTCTTAGTGCTGGCGGGTGCAGGATCCGGAAAGACACGGGCGCTGACACACCGGGTTGCTTATTTAATAGAGGAAAAGGGTGTGAAACCCTGGAATATTCTGGCGATCACCTTTACAAACAAGGCGGCGGGAGAGATGCGGGACCGCGTCAACAGCCTTGTGGAATACGGCGCGGATAGTGTCTGGGTCAGCACCTTCCACTCCCTCTGTGTGCGGATCTTAAGGAGATTTATTGAGAATATCGGCTACACGACGGATTTTTCCATCTATGATTCCGATGATACAAAAACCCTGATGAAACAGATCTTCAAGGATCTTGAGGTGAATACGAAGGTATTAAAAGAACGGGGTGTCCTCGGCGTGATCTCCTCCGCAAAGAACGAGATGATCAGTCCGGAAGAATTTATGCTCAGCGCGAAGGCTGAGGGGGATTCGAGACTGAAACGGATTGCGGAGCTCTATATGGAGTACCAGAAACGCTTAAAAAAGAACAATGCCCTGGATTTCGATGACCTTCTCGTAAAGACCGTGGAGTTGTTCCAGTCAAAGCAGGAGGTCTTGGAGTATTATCAGGACCGTTTCCGCTATATTATGGTGGATGAGTATCAGGATACGAATACGGTACAGTTTAAGCTTGTGAGCCTCTTAGCGGCAAAATACCGGAATATCTGCGTGGTGGGCGACGATGACCAGTCGATCTACCGGTTCCGCGGAGCGAATATCAGAAATATCTTAAGCTTTGAGGAGACGTTCCCGGGGGCGAAGGTGATCAAGCTGGAGCAGAATTACCGTTCCACAAAGATGATCCTGGATTCGGCGAATGAGGTGATCAGGAACAACACCGGAAGAAAGGATAAGACACTTTGGACCGAGAATGAGGTGGGCGAGCGTCCGGTGTTCCGGGAGTTCAGCTCTTCCTTTGAGGAAGCGGAGTGGATTGTGCGGGATATCGTGAAGAGAGGCGGACCATGGAAGGATTACGCGATCCTCTACCGCACGAATGCCCAGTCCCGTATATTCGAGGAGAAATGTGTTGCGTACAATCTCCCGTATCGTCTCGTGGGCGGCGTAAACTTCTACCAGAGAAAAGAGATCAAGGATGTTCTCTGCTATTTAAAGACGATCGCCAATGGGCGGGATGACCTGGCTGTGCAGAGGATCATCAATGTTCCGAAGCGCGGAATCGGAGCTATGAGTGTCGCCCGGGTGAACATGTTCGCGATGGAAAACGATATGAGTTTCTATGAGGCGCTGGAGAGGGCGCAGGCTGTTCCGGGAATCGGAAAAGCGGCGTTAAAGATCGGAGTATTTACAGACCAGATCAGCGAGTTCCGGAAGATGTTAAAGGAAGAGACTCCGATCAAGGATGTGATCGAGGCGATCCTTGATAAGACAGGATATCGTGACGAGCTGAAGGAAGAGGGCGAGGTGGAAGCCGAGTCCAGAATGGAAAATATTGAGGAATTGATCAACAAGGCAGTCTCCTACTGGGAGAGCGCCGAGGAACCGAGTCTGTCTGCATTTTTAGAGGAGGTTGCCCTGGTTGCGGACATTGACAGTATGGACGAATCCGAGGACCGGATCATCCTCATGACGCTTCATTCCGCAAAGGGTCTGGAGTTCCCGTATGTGTATCTTGCAGGAATGGAAGATGGTCTTTTCCCGAGTATGATGTCTCTGATGGAAGGACCGGAGGCATTGGAGGAGGAGCGCCGTCTCTGCTATGTGGGGATCACGAGGGCGGAGAAGCGCCTGACTCTGACTGCGGCGAAGAGCCGTATGATAAAAGGGCAGGTACAGCCTGAAAGAACGAGCCGGTTTATTGACGAGATCCCGGATGTGTGTCTGGAACGTCCGGATCAGGATGACTCAAAGACCGGATGGAAGAAAATGGCAGACGCGTACAGGAACCTTCCGGAGGAAGCGGGACTTCCGTGGGCGAAGGCTTCCGGCGCGGACGGAAAAGCGGCTGACGGTCACACCGGAAGATTCCAGAACCGTCCGGCGGGTGTGAGTCTTTTTGGACAGAAATCCGATGCCTATAAGAATCCATATGCCTCCGGGACTTCTGCGGCGCCGAAGAACACGCCGACCTTCGGAAAGGCGTTCACCGTAGAAAAACCGAAGTCTTTGGATTACTCCGAAGGTGACCGCGTCCATCACATGCGTTTTGGTGACGGAACCGTGAAATCCATCGCGGACGGCGGAAAAGATTTCGAGGTCACAGTCGATTTTGATCATGCGGCGATCGGGACAAGGAAGATGTTTGCTTCCTTTGCGAAGCTGAAGAAGCTGTAAATAAATTAGCCAAAAGAAATTTAGTATTGATTTTTTGGGGGCAATCGCATATAATTAAAAACAGCTAAGGAAAGTGCTTATATGTCTATGAGTACGCGAAAACCCCCGGAGTGGCACCTCCGGGGGTTTTCTTGCTCTTTGCGGTGAGCCGAACCGTTTAGGCTGTTACTGTCGGTTGTCCCTATCCAGCCATTTGCAAACATAGTAGCCAACTATGCTTGCCGCGACAGAGACAAGGAAAGTGTTTATGTAATCTATAAATACCGCCTCCTTTCTGCTGGAGGTGCGACAGCAGTTTTATTTTATCATGTTTATTTGTAGAACTCCATATACTGCGGTATAAAAAAATGGTGTCTAAAACTATGAAAATTTAGGGATAGTAAAAACCATAAAATCATGATATACTATTACAAAGTATCTGTCCGTGCGGATTATTCTTGTCCGGGGCGGCTGTGAAACAGAAAGGATGTGTGAGGATGAACAAATTCGATACGATGAGTAAAGACGCACTCAGCAAAATGGAAGAGCTTATAAACGCGTCCAAGCTGAATGAACTGCTTCATAAAAAAGAAGAAGAGGATAAGAAAAAGAATTGTATCCTCTGGGTGCTTGCTATCATCGGCGCTGTTGCTGCTGTAGCCGGAATCGCATACGCAGTATATCGCTTCTTTACACCGGATTATCTGGAAGATTTTGAAGACGATTTCGACGATGATTTCGACGATGACTTTTTCGAGGAAGAGGAGGAAACTCCGAAAAAAGCTGTCGAGAAGGATGACGAGAAAGAAGCTTAAGCCGAAATGCTTACAAACACAATGAGAACGAGGCTGTGGCAGGGATCGCTTGCACAGCCTTTTTCTGTGCATAAAAACATATCAGGGAACGAGGCATCGTTTACGCGCTGTGCGATCAGAAACGGAAAAATCCGATTCCCGGCAGAAAAAGGAGTACAAAAATTATATGAAAAAAGGTGAGATCTACACCGGTACAGTGGAAAAGATGGATTTTCCAAATAAAGGAATCCTCCATATCGGAGAGGAAAAGGTAGTTGTAAAGAACGCGCTCCCGGGGCAGACCGTCGAGATCGCGATCTCCAAGCAGCGCAAAGGAAGATGCGAGGGAAGACTCCTTAAGGTCGTGACTCCCGCAGCATACGAAAACACAGAGGGTGCATGTCCTCATCGTGCGGACTGCGGCGGATGTACGTACCAGACGGTTCCTTATGAGGAACAGTTAAAGATCAAGGAGCAGCAGGTCCGGGCTCTTTTAGATCCGGTTCTTCCGGCCGGCTACAATTTTGAGGGGATCAAAGGTAGTCCGTTGACAAAGGCGTACCGCAACAAAATGGAATTTTCCTTCGGAGATGAGTTTAAGGACGGTCCCATGACTCTGGGAATGCATAAACGCGGCAGCTTTTATGATATCGTGACCGTGGACCAGTGTGTGCTGGTGCATCCGGATTGCTGTAAGATCTTAAGAGCGACGTTGGATTATTTTACGGAGCACGGAGCAGTCTTCTATAAAAAAATGGCGCATGTCGGTTATCTGAGACATCTTCTTGTCCGCCGCGGTGTGAAGACCGGGGAGATCCTTGTGGATCTTGTGACCTCCACCCAGACGGAGGGAACATGGAAGAGTGATAAGAATGAGGAAGCGCTGCTTGAGGGCTGGAAAGAAAAACTTCTTGGACTGGATCTGGAAGGCTCTTTTGCCGGAATTCTCCACACAGAAAACGACAGCCTTGCGGATGTGGTACAGAATGACCGCACGGTGATCCTTTACGGACAGGACTTCTTTATGGAAGAGCTTCTGGGATTAAAATTTAAGATCACTCCATTCTCCTTTTTCCAGACCAACTCTCTCGGTGCAGAGGTGCTCTATGAAACAGCCCGCGAATACATCGGTGAGACAGACGGAAGAAAGGTCTTCGATCTCTACAGCGGAACCGGTACCATTGCCCAGATCCTCGCTCCGGCGGCAGAACATGTGACCGGCGTGGAGATCATTGAGGAAGCTGTTGAGGCGGCGAAGGTGAACGCGGCGCAGAATGGACTGACAAACTGCGACTTCATCGCGGGGGATGTTTTAAAAGTATTAGATACCTTAGAGGAACGCCCGGATCTCATCGTTTTGGACCCGCCGAGAGACGGAATCCATCCGAAGGCGCTTCCAAAGATCATCGACCATTATGGATGCGAAAAAATGATCTATATTTCCTGCAAACCAACGAGCCTTGCGAGAGATCTCGTTGTGCTGCAGGCAAAAGGTTATGAGGTCACAAGAGTATGCTGTGTCGACATGTTCCCGGGGACGACGCAGGTAGAGACGGTAGTCCTTTTTGGTAGGAAAATGGTCGATGATAGGAATATTGAATATGAGTATGTTGATTATGAGCCTAAAGATAACGAATATATGCGTAATACAAAGGGTTCAGCAACGTATGCAGAGATAAAATCATGGATAAAGGAACAGTATAATGTTTCTGTATCGAATCTGTATATTGCACAGGTGAAAGATTCATGCGGATTTGAGAAGCGTGAAAACTATAATACAGGTGCGGAAGGGCACAAGGTGCCACAATGTCCTGATGAAAAGCGTGAGCTGATTATGGAAGCATTTAAGCATTTCAGGATGATATAAATTGTAATACTGTATAAAAATTCAGTGAGAGAAGATGGAGATTGTATCTGTCTTCTCTTTTTTGTATGTGTGAAAAAAATTTTTTTAAGCTAAAAAGCCTGATAAATGAACAGATTTGCGAAAGAACGTGTTTCCATTGTGTAGGAAAGCCTTGCAAATAGAAGGACATCAAGAATAAACTCATGGAAAAGGGAGTACCGGAAGGAGAAATTGCATTTATCCATGATGCGAATACGGAACTGAGAAAAGCGGAGCTGTTTGCAAAAGTAAGAAGCGGACAGGTTCGTTTTTTATTGGGTTCCACAGCAAAAATGGGAGCCGGAACCAATGTGCAGGACAGGCTTATCGCACTGCACCATCTGGATGTGCCGTGGAGACCTTCTGACATTGAACAGCAGGAGGGACGAATCTTACGACAGGGCAATCAGAATGACAAGGTTAAGATCTTTCGTTATGTTACGGAAGGTACGTTTGACAGTTACTCCTGGCAGCTCATAGAGAACAAGCAGAAATTCATCGGCCAGATCATGACCAGTAAATCCCCGGTGCGAAGCTGCGAGGATGTGGATGAAGCGGCACTTTCCTATGCAGAGGTAAAGGCACTTGCCACAGGCAACCCATATATCAAGGAAAAGATGGATCTGGACATTCAGGTATCGAAGCTGAAACTGATGAAGGCGAACCATACAAGCCAGAAATACCGTCTGGAAGATAACATTACCAAGCATTACCCGCAGCAGATCGCTATTTTCAAGGAGCGGATCAATGGTTTTACTGCGGATATGCAAAAATATGAGCAGAATAAGCCATTAGATAAAGAACAGTTCTCTATAACCATCGGGGGAAAGGCATATACCGATAAAAAAGAAGCTGGAACTGCCATCATTGCCATGTGTAAGGAAATCAGGGGCATCAATGCCAGTGCCGATGTGGGGGAATACCTTGGATTTAAGCTGAATGTGACCTTTGATTCTTTCAACAATAAATTCGTGATGAATGTCAAAGGTGCCATGAGCCATCCGATGGAAGTCGGCGCTGATCCCCTCGGCAATATTACCCGTATCAACAATGCACTGGAAGCAATGCCGGCACAGCTTGAGGAAGCACAGACGAAACTTTCCAATGTGGAACATCAGCTGGAAACAGCGAAAACAGGGGTAAATAAGCCATTTGCACAGGAAGCGGAGCTTAGTGAGAAGCTGGATCGTCTGACTGCCCTGAATGCTCTTCTGAACATGGATGAAAAGGGGAATGATGCGATTGGAATGGACGAGGAAGGGCAGGAAGCAGAACCGGAAAGAAAACTTGCAGACCGACCAGCAGAACGGACTTCATTGAAAGGGAAACTCTCCGAAATGAAGGCAAGGGTGTCCGGGACACCTGCAGGAAGGGATGCAGTGGATAAGACAAGAGGAAATGAAACGATACGATAGAAAAATGTTTATGGAAAATTCAGTTGATTCCGCACAGGCTCTCGCTTATAATAATATTAAGGCAGAGAGCCTTTTGAGGAAATAGAAAGGTGCTATGCACAGTACAAAAGGAGGAATGCCGACTTGAATACAGAAATAACAAATGCTGTGAATGCAGCGGGAGATAAAGCACAGTATGATGCCCGTGTCAAAAGGATATTAGCACAAAAGAATATTCTGGCACATATTTTGGTAAAGACAGTTGACGAGTTCAAGGGAATGAAGCCGGAGGATGTAGTAACATACATTGAAGGTGAACCAAAAGTTGGGATTGTACCGGTTGAACCAGGATTGACGAATGTAGAAAAAATAGATGCCACTGGGCAGAGGATTGTTGGACTAAATACAGAGAATGCCGAGATCAATGAGGGACTGGTCAGATTCGATATTATTTTTTATGTCCGCATGAAAAATGGTCTTTCCCAGATTATCGTGAATGTCGAAGCTCAAAAGGATGAACCCGACAAATATAAGCTATTAAATCGGGCAATCTTTTATGTGAGCAGGCTTGTCTCTTCACAAAAAGAGAGAGATTTTGTAAACACGAATTATGATGACATAAAACAGGTATTCAGCATTTGGATCTGCATGAATATGGATTGCAACAGCTTAAGCCATATTCATCTTACGAAGGATGAGATGCTGAGTCCATATGACTGGAAGGGCAATATGGATCTGCTGAATATCGTTTTAATTGGAATTACGAATGATATTCCAGATCATGAGGAAAAATATGAAATGCATCGTTTGATTGGTGCACTTCTCTCAAGCGAATTGAAAGAGCAGGAAAAACTGGATATTATAGAACATGAGTATAATATCCCAATCAGCAGTGAATTTAGAGAGGATGTGAGAATTATGTGTAATCTGAGTACAGGAATTGAAGAAAGAGCCACAGAAAAAACGAGTGAAAAATTTATTATGAATATGTATAAAAAAGGTTATACATTAGATCAGATCGCAGACGTGGCAGAAACCAGTGTGGAGGTTGTGGAAGCAATCGTTAAGAAGAAAGAACCCGTGATGGCATAAGTAACAAGTAAATACCAAAGAATCAAGCAGTAGATCAGTAGATGATTTGCTGCTTTTCTTTTTATCAAGGCAGTCCATTGTGGGCTGCCTTTTATCATGCAAAAATGGAGGTAATCTATGACAGATAATCAGACAGAAAAACAAAAAGTACAGGAAATTACAGACAAGGATGTGGAGCTTACTATGATGGATGCGCAGAAAGGGATTGATGCATTGCAGGATTCGGAGACAGAAATCAATAAATCACAGAAACAGCAAGAAGCTTCTGATGCACGAAAGGCTGCACAGTTACTCCATGGAAGTATGGATAAATATGGCATTTACCAGTTAAAGAATAATCCTGAACTGGATAAGTTCCGCTTTGAAGGAACGGAAAGTCTGAAACGTATGGGAATCACCAAGTATAATTTTGATACCATAGTGCCGGAGAATTATGAACAGGTGTATATGGGGGAATTGTCTGAATTCCGGGGAAGGACGCAGGGGGAAACACTGGAAGCCATCTATACGAAGTTCAATATTGACCACCCGGCAGACTACAAGGCACATTCTCTTTCTGTCAGTGACATTGTGGTACTGCATGAAAACAGAGAAAACAGCGCACATTTTGTGGATACGTTCGGATTTACCGGTCTGCCACAATTTCTGCATGAACTGGAAGAGAAAGCAGAAGATCTTACGGTCACATTTACTGTGGCAGAGTGTGGAGAATTTCATGGCATCGGAGCATATTATAAGGATATTCCAACCATTGAAGATGCTATCCGGATTTACCGGAAAATGGATCCGGCACGGTTAAATGGAGTTCCGGCAATCGGAGTGAATCTTCATGTAGAGGGAACCGACTGCCTGGAGGATGACCAGGTGGATCTTCTTACCGGAAAGACGATTGATGTAGATTTTCTCAACTATATGCCGGATGTGAGAGATCATCCGAGCGTGCAGGACGCTATTAAAAAGCTGGTAGAAGCATTCCCGGAGAAAGAGGTCAATGACCGGGAAACGAAAGAGCAGAAAATACAGGCACTTGCGGGAGAACTTGACCGGTTATCCTATGACATGGATCCTTATGAGTATAGCGATACGGTATCGGATCAGGAAGCGCAGGTGCAAAGGATCGCAGAAGATATACGCAATGGAAACATCGGACATTTTCAGAATTTTTTGCAGACTTCCATAGAAGAAGGCACCGATGAGAACAGTGAGCAGAGAGCCAAAGAGCTGCTTGTAAAACTGGCAGAGTACAAGCCGCTTGCTAAGATCGAGGAAATGGAAGAG
>ERZ791808.2120-NODE-2120-length-12701-cov-3.554642_pt1 | contig 12701 bp, 11 predicted proteins | sample MGYA00510305_ERZ791808 | MGnify/ENA primary metagenome ERZ791808 (study PRJEB30046, sample SAMN00792024) | human gut metagenome | study: EMG produced TPA metagenomics assembly of the A metagenome-wide association study of gut microbiota in type 2... | reverse complement strand
ATAGCTATATTTGTGAAAATAAAGCTAGGGGCATGGTGAAACAAAATGCAATTAAATTTTAATATCAGAAATGGAATATTTAGCGGTGATTCTTCGGAGTTACCGTTATTTTTATGTTCAGATGTTTATAGGTAATTAATTCTCTATATTTGTAATATGATCAATATATGAGTTGAACGAGGCAAACAACGATATGTTGAATGAGGCAATGAAAATGCAACGGTGACTCGAATTAATGCAGTTGATCCTGACGGATATGCGGGAAGAGAGTAAAAATTGTGGGGTGTTGGAGTTTGTCACGTCACCAGTACAAGTAATACCATTGGAGCCGTCATTGTTTTTCGGTCATGGCGGTTGGGCGGTTTCATTTGTTCGTAAACAGACTGTAATATGAAAGAGAAAATTGATGCGTTGAAAGAGACTTTTTTTATTACTGCCGGAATGGGCGGATCGCTATAATTATTTTGTTGAGCTGGGGGAATCTTTACCTGCAATGCCCGTGACATTTCAAGTACCGGAGAACCGGATTGCTTGCAATCCGATGTTGTATTTCTACGTGTGCCATACTAAGACCTTTGCTATATATTTGCTTCTGCCAATGCCGTGATACTTGCTGGGTTGGCCGCTATGCTTTTTAACCTCTGCAACGGGGTATCACGGAAGGACATCCGGGATAATATGCCGTATCTACTTGCTACCTTAAAAGAATTGGGGTTGATTGATAATCTCACGCTGTCGAGGCGTGTGGCACTATTGACAATGGTTGAGAAAATAACGAATTCATAAAAAATGATTCAACGAATATTTTGTAATAAACAAATGTTTATCTATATTTGTAGTGTAAAAGTTTCTTTGAAATGTTTTCCTATGAAGAGCTAAAGGCTCGGATAGAACATGAGAAAAATAGTCTTAGGTTCTATGTCCTTTACTGGCATATTTTGAAAAAAGATATGTCGGAAGAGGAACTGGAGAGAATGATTGACTTTCATTTAGATCGTTTGATCGAACTACTCCGGTTGAAAGGTTGACAGGAAGCTCTCGAAAGAGGGCTTCCCAAAGAAACTTTACAATTTTAAATATTTTAGATATGGCAAGTTACAAAGAATTAAACGAGGAATTGGAACAAATGAAAGCGGAATTCTTGACTCTTCATTCCGAGGAAGAAGAGCGGGAATTTGGTGAGAAAATGGAACGATTTGTAGCTTCCAAAAGCCCGGAAGATCGTAAAATTCTCGCTCAAGCGTTTGTGAATGGTGCGAAGGAATCTTGTGAACGTGCGGAGAAATTATACGATGAAACGTTACGTGTTTATCTGGAAGGGATATATGAATCAATTTCGTGGTCTTATGTTGCTCGACACTATTTTGGAAAGAGTCGATCATGGTTGTGCCAGCGTATAAATGGGTTGAAGATTAGAAATAAAGAAGTACAATTTACCGAGAATGAAAAGAAGATATTATTAGATGCGTTACTTGATTTAAGTAATAACATTAAACGTACAGCTCTTGTTATAGGGCATCTCTGAAACTTTTACAACTTTAGAGGAAACCCGCCATTCTCGTGGCGGGTTTTTTAATAGTAAAATTGCTACGCTTTGTTTTGTAGATAATAGTAATTTTACTATCTTGGTATTGTTGGATAAATAAAACAGAGTTCTGTGAAAGTATTAGAGATATTGAGAAAACTCAATGAGGACGGTTGGCAGCTTGTACACTAGAGAGGCAGTCACCGACAATACAAGCACCCGACCAAACCGGGGAAGGTCACGGTAAACGGTAGATCGTCAGATGATATTACTGGAACGTTATTGAAAAGCAATTCGGGTTAGTTTTCTAACCCGAGTAAAAGAGAAAAGTTATGGAGAAAGTGAGAGTACAAGTAGCAAAAACACCGGAAGGTTATTGTGCGACGGTCGATATTCTTCCAGGTTTTATTGTTGCTGTCACGGGTAACTTTAGTGAACTAAAAAAAGAGTTATTTGAAAGTGTTGATTTTTACGTGGAATGTGCCAAAGCTGATGGAGATGTATATCCGGAAGTCTTGAATCAAGAATACGAATTTGAATACAAATTTGACGTGGAGAGTCTTTTGTTCTTCTACGAGAAAATATTGAGTAAGGCGGCATTGGAACGTTTAACCGGAATAAATCAAAAGCAACTTAGTCATTACGCTTGTGGACGTTCTAAGCCACGGCCGGCTCAGGCTCAAAAAATAGTGAATGCCCTGCATACATTGGGGCGGGATTTATTGGCTATCTCTGTCTAAGTTATCCAACTGAAGTGTACCCCAAAAGTTTTATGTCTAACTTTTGGGGTGCACTTCACTTTTTGGACAGCCCTTTGGTTGTAGGTTGTAAGCTAAAATACATCTTCGTGTGTTTCAATTAATGCATTTGCTTCTTGGATGTCATGAGGAGTGTAGATATCTGTTATGAGAATATTAGAATGACGTGCTTGGTCTCGCACGCTTAACTTATCAATATTTCTATCGCGTAATAAACTTGTTATTCCTGAATCTTTCAAACTGTAAAATTTATATGAGTCTGGAAAATGAAGTTTTTTCCTGATTTCCCGGATCCAATAGTCTCTAAATTTTTTTTCATTCACATATTCGAATCCGGGCATAAAATCAGTTGAAAATAGATAGGAGTCACTTGGGTTATTAAAAATATTTAGATCAACCATTAGAAGTAAAACCTTCTTAGGAAGGGTTACGACTCCAGCTTCCCTGTTTTTGGCAATGTCTGCCGGAACAAAAATGGTCCGATTCTTTATAGAAATGTGTTCTAATTTTATTTTTGCCATTTCTTTAGGTCGAATAAAGCAATAATACAATATATAACAAGCTAGTAGATAATATTTATTTTGTGTTTTAAGATAATCACTTAGGCGGATTAGATCATTTTTCTCGATTATAGTACGCTTTTTCTTGTGTGCTTTTTTACCTAGTACCGGGATTCCTTCTGTCGGTTTGACATTAACATACTGTTGTTGTAGCAAGAAGGTTGAGAACTGTCGTAACCATGATAAATAATTATCACGAGTTTGGGCTGTATTCTCTCTGTCGATATAAATATGATCTAAAAAAGCAACAACATAAGCAGAATTCAACTGATAAATATATGTGATAGGTATATCTCGTTGCTCGTTATATTGGCGTAGATTTCGTAAAAATGAAGAGTAGGCAACAAATGTCTCTTCTCTGAACACATCATCTTTATATAATTTGGTGATGTATCGTTTGTAGTGTTCGCATACCTCTTCAAATTTGTTATAAGATTTGCCGTACTCGGCTTCAATCCAAGGATTCCAGCCTTGAGATAATTGTTCGTTTAGTCTCTTAAGAAGATCTTGAGCGTATTTTCGTTTTGCGCATACCCCTCCATGCACGTGATTAATTTTTATCCGTTTCCGATGAAGTTTCCCTAGTGCTGGATCAAAAGCCATGAACCCGATATACCATTCTTTTCCCGTGTAAAGTTGTGGGGGTGTGTAGGAAACGATCTCGTCAATTCGTGTTTTTTCGTGATTTGTCATTTTTTTTTTGCTTACTCACATCTGTTGTGACTATGCAAAGATATATATGTACCAATACTTGTCCCGTTTTTGTCCCGGTATAAAAATGGGGAAGCGGTCTAATAAATTGTTTTTCAATTTACTAAACCGCTTTCTGTCGGGATGACAGGATTTGAACCTGCGACAACACGCCCCCCAGGGCTTAAAAGAAGAGTCGTTTTTATTCGTATTTAGTTGTAAACCTGTGATTTGTATTCGCATTAATTAACCTTAATAAGACCTCAATTAGGATTAAGTTGTCCGAAAACCTTAATAAAACCTTAATCGAAAAATCAAGGGTATTTTAGAAGTGCTTGATAATGTATATAATCGATATTTAATAAGAGATTGTGTGATTGTATTCATTGTTAATAAATCTTAACGATGTAAATTTGTGCCTGAAAAATGAAACATTTTTACGTGAATTTCGTAATAAAGTTATAAACTTTTTAGTGTGTTTTAGAGTATGGCAAAATTTCAAATTTTAATTTACAAGAGTAATCGACGAAAAGATGGGAGTTGCCCGGTGTGTTTAAGGGTTGCTAAAAAAGATAAAACGAAGTATATTGATTTAGGGTTGACTGCCAAGGAAGAGCATTGGAACGAGGAATTAGCCCGTTATAAAAAAGATAAGCGTTCTAATCCTAACCATGAAAAATATAACGCTTTACTTACTCACTACGAGGAAAGGAAAGATAACTTGTTAAGAAAATTCGCGGAAAATAGGGTTAATTGGACGTTGAACCAATTCGAGGAACAATTTCTTGGAGCGTCCAAGCGGGGGAAGATCTATGATTATTGGCTAAGACAGATTGAACATCAGAAGGAAATAAAAAAACATGGAAACGCACGTTGTTATAAGGCAAACTTGCATATCCTGGAAAAGTATGACAAGAAAATAAAGGAACGTTTGTTTTCTGAGATAGATTTGAAATACGTGAATGATTTAAATACCGCACTGATAAAAGACGGGTGTTGTGGAAACACGAGGTTTGGTTACATAAAAGCGTTGAGGCTCATGTGGAATAAAGCAATAAAAGATAACGAGGCTCCACAAGATATGTACCCTTTTGGTAAAGGAGGATTCTCGGTAAATAGCTTGAAAGAAGAAACCCGTAAAAGAAATTTGCCAGATGAAGATTTGTTGCTAATAAAGAACACGCCCCAAGAATCCCCCTTTTTGGAATGTACTCGTAGATTGTTTTTGTTCTCCTACTATTGTGCGGGGATGAGTTTTCAAGATATGGCGTATTTAACCACGCAAAATATAGAAAAGTTCGAGGGAGGTTACCATATCGTTTATAAAAGAAGAAAGTTGAAAAACCAGAAAGAGGCTAGGCATTTGAAGGTGTTGATAACTGACGAGGTAAACGAGATGCTAGAGTGGTTTAAAAAGAATACTATTTTGGTTGGCGATTACCTTCTTCCTATTATAACGATAGACCACGAGGGTGAAAAATTGTACAACCATGTTCTTTCGAGGTCTAGGCGTTTTAACTTGAATCTTGCAAAATTAGGAGATGAGTTGAATATATCATCTAAATTAACAAGTTATGTCGCTCGGCACACGGCGGCAATGGTGCTTCAAAGAAAGAAGGTAGCTAGGGAAGTGATTAGTCAAGTATTGGGGCACACTAACCTTGAAACGACTAACGTGTATCTTGATAGTTTTGAAACAAACGTGGTGGATGAAGTTGTAAAACTCTTGTAAATAATGGTATTACAGAATGATATGCCCTTGAGCGGTGTTATAACGATGTCGCTCAAGGGGGAAGAACGAGGATTACACGAGAGGGATTTGTTAAGTTATGTAGAAAATCTGTCACGTGGAGGTAAAGAAGCGCTTCAACAAGCGTTGAAAGAAGTGGAAACAGCCATTGCCGGGTGGGATGACTCCTATTTTATTTCAACCTATGAAAAACGGGTGGATGAATTTAAACAAGGAAAATTAAACAGTGATGAATATTATTTGGAAGACCTATTTTTCAAGGAAGACTTATTAATAAAAGAGGGTAAAGTGGGGCTGACCGTGGATTACTTGTATAATGCAATAGAAAAACTCGGTTTTATTGACGGCAACCATCAAGATGCGGTAACGAGTGCTTGGGCGTTAGATGATATCGAGTTTTTAAAAACTCAATGGGAGGATTTGTCATTAGGTCAAATTAGAGTGTTACGGGCAATAATTAAAGACGCCCTTAAAACGGTATCCCCTAAAGTAGGTAACGAGGTACAGAACGCTAATAGACCCAAAAAACAGCTAATTGAATACCCCGAAGCGTTTGGGATAGACGTGTGTTGTGAAATGACAGGTTATAAAAAGGACACGATTTATAAATTGACCGCTAGGGGAGATATGCCGTGTTGTCGTTCTGGTAATAATGGACGAAAACTTATGTTTCGGCGTGAAGAAGTTTTAGCGTGGATGACAGCCCGGCGGCAAGAAACCAATGACGAGTTTATAACACGCATGGACGAGCGTTTGGCGGCTCGAAAATAAATTAACTATAATAACCTAAGAATGTATACGCTACTTGTATACAATTAAAAATTGATAGTTATGTATGATACAATAATGTTATGGTTGGGTAAGAAAGATATAGGTGATGAGTACAATTATGAAAATGTATTACGTAAGATATATAAAACTTGCACGTTTGAGAAAGTACGGGGTGGTTGTGGGTATTATGAAAACCTTAGAATATCGGTAACGGAAAATAGGGTTTTGTGTACGGGTAGTTTCTCTAAATTTCAAAAAGGTAATAATGTTAATCCTATTTCCATGGAACAACTTAAAAAGGTAATAAATTATCTAAGCCGTGTGCTAGGTGTACCTATGGAGAAAGCGGATGTATTAGTTGTTGATATTGCAGAAAATTTTGTCATGGAAAAGTCACCAGAACTTTATATAGAAAAGATGAGAAATCTGGGTACGTTCAGTTCGAATAACTGGGAAAGTACTAAATACTTCTCTTCAAGAGATACAACCGTACGTTTTTATAACAAAACGGGGGAACTCCGGCAGAAGAATCATCATCGCCCCAAGCGAGAAAGATGTTCTCTGCCGGAGAGGGAAAAGAAAAATTTGTTAAGGTACGAGGTGCGCTTCAAAAAAGGGAAGATTCGGCAAATGTTTGGACGTGGATTAAAAGCTTGTGATCTCTATAATAAGAATATTTATTGGAGGTTTATTTCTGAATGGTTAGGGTGTTATGATGATATAAAAAAATTACCGGATTCCGTGCTTAATGTAACTTTTGATCAAATAAAAACGCAAAAGGGATTGGAAGATTGGTGTATTTGTCTTGCTAACACTTTTGTTAATATCCCTGAATTTATCAAGGGACAAGTATTCAAGCATAGAGAAAATCCACAGGAGGGAGATCGTCAGTATCATAAAAGGTTACAGGATCGACTTCATGAGGCTCTTGCGCATTATCAAGATTACATGACGCCCTCTGATCTGATACCTGAACTCACCAAGAAGATTGAAGATCGTCTAACATGGTTATACGAGGAGTCTTCGGATGCTTACGAGAAAGACTAGAGATAGTGAATAGCCGGGTGGATTGCTTATTCAGAGAAGTGGTATTGGTGGCTGTAGAGGGCTAAAAGAGGAATAGAATTTAGGTTGGTGGGTGTGATGGGGGTAATGAGCGCTATGGTAATATAGGATTGTGAACACGTGTGATATATCCTAACAAATAAAATGAGGAGTGAAATAGAGCGATACAGGGATTAACGGGTATTATCATGGTGTTATTATTCCCTAATAAAATGCTAGTCTAATAGAGCCTAAAAGAGGAATTATAGTAACAAGGAAATAAAGGGGATGGATACTTTTATAGTAGGTGTCTAAAAAGAAAGAAGGGTGGGGGGACAAGTCAATGAATGGTACAATGTGGGTGATGAGGCGGGTAATGTGCGTCATTTTGCTAGTGTAATAAAGGAATGGAAGTGTATCAAGTGTGTGGTATATGGGAGATTAACGTGTTTGTTGTGAGCGGTTTTGTTACAGGGGGTATGGTGATAACGGTGTGGCTGGCAAAAGAGGAAGTAAATAATTTGAAGACCTCATCGGAGTATTTTGCCTAAAATCTTGTTGAGTGTCAAGTTTTATATAAATTTGTTCCACGACACCCCTAAAAACGTTTGTGAAACGTTGAAAATTAACTATATTTGTCGTGCTGATAAAGTAATTTGTCGGTGACATATTGGTTCTTAGGAAGCGTTTAGCTTTGTCCCGTTTTAGAAATCTGGTAAATTTCACGTGGTACGGGGATTGGCGATACAAACGTTCATGCTTGCCGTATATATATTCATTATATACATGGTTCGCGTGGGGTGTCGTTTTATCTTGTACCACAGGTTTACCAGAACCTCTAAAACAGATAATCCTAACAGTCCCACGCTTTCTTTTTATATGTAAATTCCTTGGGGGCTGAAGGGTTCATATCTCATAAATGATTTTGGTATGGCTTGGAGATATAGAAAAAAACTGAAAATAATACCTGGGGTACATTTAAATCTTAGTAAAAGTGGTGTGAGCGCAACAATAGGTGTTAGAGGGATGAGTGTTACCTATGGTAATAAAGGGACTTATGCAAATATTGGGATTCCCGGGACAGGTATTTATAATAGATTTAAAATATCTGATAATACAACTTCTCGGGATCAGTTTATAGAACATGAAATGTTATCGGGTTTTATTCCGATTATAAGTTCTGATATTTTAACTGTTAGTAGTCCAAGTATGGAAGGAGTAAAGGAATTGATAGTACAAACTAGAATACAAAGATTAGATATATATTCAGATATAGAATCTATTAAGAAAAAGATCAAATTTAATCTTTGGTATCGTTTTTTAATGTACCCATTCTATCCAATAGTCAAGCATAAAATTGGGTTGATAAAAAATGATTTAAAAATTCAACGCCAAACAGTTTGGGAGTTGGAAGAACGACTTAAAACGTGTTGTGTCAATTTAGACATTGATTTTGAACCAGAAATTTTGATGAAATATCAAAATTTCATATCTTCTTTTAAAGTCCTATCTCAATCCAAAAAAATTTGGCATATTATTAGTTCTAGAAATCTAAGTAGAGCAGAAAGAATACGACAAAGGACTTCTGCTGGTTCAAATATTAATAGGGTTGAAGTGGAATTTGGTTTTAAATCATTGCCGGAAATAAAGACTGCGTACGAAGTGTTGTGGCTTCAAAATAGAAACGGGCATGATTTGTACTTTTATCCGAGTTTTCTTGTTGTATATGCGTCGCAAGAGAAGTACGCAATTATTGATTATGCCGATTTGCAAATTGTCTATCAGAATACCTCATTTATTGAAACGGAACTTGTACCTGAAGATAGTAGGATACTTCGATATACTTGGAATAAGGTAAATAAAAACGGGACTCCCGATAGGAGATTTAAAGATAACTATCAAATTCCTATTGTAGCTTATGGTGAAGTATTTATTACAAATTCAAGAGGAATCCAAGAAGAGTATAATTGTAGCAATAATGAACAGACGAAAAAATTTGTTGATGCATATCAAGTATATAGGGAGGCATTAAATGCTTAAAGATGAAAAATAGAAAGCGTTTAGTTATTCTGTTACAAGAATTTGTTTTGATAGAGAAGAAAATTTGTAATGAATAATCTAATAGTCCCACGCTTTCTTTTTGTATAAAATCCTGTTGGGACTAGGGGTAAATATTTCATACTATGAAAACAATGATTTTAGTAATTGTAATGATTTGTGCAGGGCTTTATTCAAGTGCGCAAGAAAGAAAAATTCTTGATATTCCAAAAGATTCGCCTATAATGAAAATTACTTCATACAATCAAAATGTTACATATCGTGGTTTATTGGAAGGATATAATCCCAATCGCCTTGAAGAGTTATTTAATTTAGATGTAATATGGTTTTATAAACTAAGTTCCCAATATGATACAGAATTAAAACAAAAAGTCTTTTTAGAAAGCGAAGAGGGTAAAGCATTGCGGGAAGAAATGAAGGAAGATAAACAGAAAATCATGGAATCTAATGCGTATTTCATATTTCATTTGTCACCTAATAATGGAGTAACGAAAAACGGAGAATACAATTTGGACACGAAAACATTTGATGTTGAATTTAAAGATATAGCCCACTATATAATTCCCGGATTGATAAGTTTTCCATCATTAGCCCTTAAATGCAACCCCTCTGTAAAACAATGGAAAATAAACCATCCATACGATTACACAAACACGGTTAAAATTCCAATGACAGAGAAAATGGCAATTGAAATTGAAGAGAATATTAACAAATTGGCGTTGGTTGTTGTATTTAAAATTCAAGGTGCCATTACCCAGAAAAACTATAAGAGGGTGCTTAAGGGAACAGCTTCTAAAATATACTTCATAGATAAATATACCAATGAAATTTATTTCTCTTTGTAACGTATGATGTGGTGTGTATGTGAGAGGTTGATGATGAAAATATGGTGAATTGCATTGTAAAAGCTAAGTGTGGAACTTATACATTGTGTAGCTGGTATAAATTAGCCAGCTACAATTATTATTGGCTATGCGAGGTTATTAGAGAGTAAAAACGGGTGAGAGGAAGGTTGGTTGTGCGTGTTTATGGTAGAAAGAAAATATGGCGGGGTAATAAAGCGTGGATAGTGTATGGCACGGGTACAATAAAAATTGTCATCGGTAATAAATTGAATAAAGCCGGGTGATGATCCTAATAAATACCAAAAAGATTTTGCGTGGTGGTTGGTATTCGTTCGTATTAAGTTACCCGAAAACCTTAATAAAACCTTAATCGCAATAAAAAAGAGAGGTTGTTTAAACCTCTCTAATTAACTGATACTCAGTAGTCGGGATGACAGGATTTGAACCTGCGACAACACGCCCCCCAGACGTGGACTCTACCGGGCTGAGCTACATCCCGAAATGCGGATGCAAATGTAGTAAAAAATTTTGGAATGAAACAAGGAGTTGAAAGAAAAATCTGATGATTGTTTGTGCTTTTTGGCTTAGATTGCAGGTTTTCATGGGTTTGGGGAATGAGAATACGGGGATATGGGGTAAAAAAAATTGGATAAACCATTTTTTTAGGTAACTTTGCAATCCATTACGTGAAATTGTATTGTAAATTAAAAGAAAGGAATTGTCTATGTCAACAGAAAATGCTATAGAAAGAGTTAAATGCTTGATTATAGGGTCAGGGCCTGCCGGGTATACGGCAGCGATATACGCATCGAGAGCTAATTTGAATCCGGTGTTGTACACGGGAATGCAAATGGGTGGTCAGTTGACCACGACCACGGAAGTGGAAAACTTCCCGGGATACCCGGAAGGCGTGACCGGTCCGGTGATGATGGAAGATATGAGAAAACAAGCAGAGCGTTTCGGGACGGATATTCGTTTCGGAATTGTGACAGATGTTGACTTTTCCGGTCATCCTCACAAGGTTACGATTGATGGGGAGAAAGTGATCGAAGCGGATGCTGTAATTATTGCAACGGGTGCAACTGCCAAGTATTTGGGTTTGCCTTCAGAAGAGGCGTTCCGCGGGGCTGGTGTTAGTGCTTGTGCAACTTGTGACGGTTTCTTCTATCGCGGGAAAGATGTGGCTGTAGTTGGTGGTGGAGATACTGCTTGTGAGGAAGCTACTTATTTGGCCGGGTTGTGCCGTAAAGTATATTTGATTGTTCGTAAAAACTATCTGAGAGCTTCTAAAGCTATGCAAGAACGCGTGTTTAGAACGGAAAATATCGAAGTTCTGTTCGAGCATAACACGTTGGAATTGCTTGGATCTGACATGGGGGTAGAGGGCGCTCGCTTGGTGTACAAGAAGGGAACCCCGGAAGAGGCTACCAAGGAAATCAAGATTGACGGTTTCTTCTTGGCTATCGGACATACGCCGAATACAGAGGTATTCAAAAAATACATCGAGGTAGACGAGCAAGGGTATATCGTTACCGAAGGTAAGTCTTGCAAGACGAATGTACCGGGTGTATTTGCTGCCGGAGATGTGATGGACCCGACTTATCGTCAGGGAATCGCTGCTGCCGGAACCGGTTGTCGTGCTGCTATTGATGCAGAGCGTTACATAGGAGAATTACACGCATAAGTGATTTCTGCTTAAAGAGAACTTTTTTGAAATAAAATAAAAGCTGTTTGAAGGTACCTTTGAACAGCTTTTTCCATTAAAATGATGAATGATGATGAGATACTGCATTGTTTGTTTGCTGTTGGTAATCGTTTCTTTCGGGCAGGTGAATGCACAGGAAAATCGTAATGGCTTTCGATTGGACACGATCTATAAACCCGGGGCAAAACGTCAAGTGGTGAAAGCTCCAGTGAAAAAGAGTGTCCCCTTGAAATCGTCTGTGTCCCGGAAAGTGGGAAAATGGACATTAAGCGGTTCTTGCGGGATGTCCTTTGGGGATTATACCAGTATAGACGTGTCTCCCCAGGTCGGATACCGTTGGAACGAGTTTTTCTCGGCCGGTGGTGGGGTGAGTTACAATTATCATCATTCTTCCAATCGTTATGATATGAATTATCTCGGGATAAACGTATTTGGGCGGGTGAATCCGGTACGATATATTGCTCTTCAAATTCAACCGGAATTAAAGGGGAGTTGGGGAAAGTCGTATGGAAAGAAGATAGACTTCCGTTATGTTCCCACGATGCTGGTAGGCGGGGGTGGAGTTATTCCCACCGGAACAGGCTCTATCTCCGTGATGTTTTATTATGACGTGATACAGAATGAGTATTCTCCTTACGGGAAAAATTGGGTCTGTTCCGTGGGGTATTCCTTTAATCTTTGATTATTTTATCGTGACCATCGTGGCCCCGTAACCATATTGCTTGAAAGAGGCGTCCTGATGGTTGAAACGTTTGTATTTGGTTTGAAGTTCCCAAAGGATACGTTGCCTTAATACCCCGTCTCCTTTGCCGTGTATAAACACGATCTTTTGGCCCCGGCGGAGTTTGTATTGTTCCAGTGTTTTGTGGAACACGTCCATCTGGTAGTCCAGCATATCCTTATTTTCCATGCCTGTCGTGTCGTCGAGTAGCTTGTCAATGTGCAAGTCGATCTCGATGATGTTGCTATTGGATTGTTTGGGAGTTTCCTTGTGG
>ERZ791808.2085-NODE-2085-length-12906-cov-2.661116_pt1 | contig 12906 bp, 10 predicted proteins | sample MGYA00510305_ERZ791808 | MGnify/ENA primary metagenome ERZ791808 (study PRJEB30046, sample SAMN00792024) | human gut metagenome | study: EMG produced TPA metagenomics assembly of the A metagenome-wide association study of gut microbiota in type 2... | reverse complement strand
GCCTCCGCGCTGGAGGGACGCATCGCCGACCCCGCGCCCTATTTGTGACGGTCCCAGATCAGGCCCGCTTCCGGGGTACCCCAACACAGGCCCCCGGCTGTCTGGTGTAGCCGGGAGCCTGTGTTCTGTGAGGGTCGGGTGAGCGGGCTTTATGTCCAGGTGTAATTCTCCACAAAGTTCAGGATGGTCTTGTTGAACTGCTCCGGGTCCTCCAGGAACATCACATGTCCCAGATCCAAGAATTCGTGGAAGCAGCAATTACCATTCACCAAATCCCGATAGTGCCGCCCCATTTCGATCCCCCGGGGGATGGCCGGGCTGTCCGCACAGCACAGCAGGAGGGGAATGTCGATCTTGGAGAGAGTCTCTGTATAATCCTTGAACAAAAAATCGTTATACAGAGCAAAGGCGATATATACCGGCAGCTTCTTCATTTCCGTACTGACCCAGTCCTCGTCCTCCTGACAAGGCGGTGTATGGAAGCAGAGCCGGGTAAACGTCCGGGCGTAATCATCGTGGTGGGAGAGCGCGTTCTCCAAGGTGGCAGTCATGGCGTCCATGTTGAAGCCCGCCAAAGAATGGCTGTTCCAGGACTCCGGCGAAAAAGGGTACAAGGCAGAGTCGATGACGCCGATCTTCTTCAGATGCTCGTCGCCGAACTGCTCGTAGTACTCCATCACCACACTGCTGCCCATAGACCAGCCCAGCAGTGTCACATCCTCCAGGCCCAAATACTCAATGAGTTCATGAACATCCTTGGCACAGCGGTCCATAGTGAGATTTTGAAGCGTTTTTGACGAAGAACCGTGCCCCCGCCAGTCTATCAGCACCAGCCGGTGATCGGCGGAGAGGGCATCAATATTTTTATAGAAAAATTTGGACGAGCAGAGAAAGCCATGGAGGATCATGATCGGCTCCCCCTTGTCCTTGCCGTAGTCCTCAAAATAGATCCAGGCGCCGTCGCTGACCTGAAGGAAATTGTCCTTGCTCCTGATCATACCTCTACTTCCTTTCTTAGTCTTTCAATGTATCGATCTTGGCATACTTCTCATCATAGTCCTCACAGAAGAACACCTGGAAATATCCCAGCTTGACCCGTTCTTTCTGCGTGGCATAGCTGACAGCCACCAACAGCACCAGAGAGATCAGCCAGGCAGGCAGGAAAGCGTGGACACCCCCCAGCGCCGCAGCCCACCACTCCTTTGTGGATGGGATCACGCCGGAGATGAAATAAAGAATGACGTATGCGGCAAAACCGCCCACCGTAGAGGCGAACATTCCCTTTGCTGTGGCTTTCTTCCAGTACATGCCCACCAGAACAGGGAAGTACCAGGCCGCTGCAAGGGCTGCCAGGGCGAAGTTGATCATGTACTGGGTCAGGGTAGAGGGCTTCAGGGCGATCAACGTCGCCACCAGGGAGATGCCCAATACAAATGCGGTGTTGATGGTGCTCTGGGTCTTGGGAGGCGTGTTTGGCTTCCAGCAGTCCACCACGAAGTCCTTGGCCAGTATGGACGCACCGGCCATGGCCAGCCCCGCGAGAGAGGACTGGATCGCAGCAAAGATCCCGCAGAAAATGATGCCGCCCATCCAGGAGGGCAGGAGATTGGTGGCGTTGAAGATGGTCGTATAGTCCGCAGTCTCCAGGCCGGGGTTAATGGCCCGGGTCAGGGGGCCGGTGAAGCACATGATGCCCTGGATCAGAGTAAATACACAGCAGGAAATGATGACGCCCTGCTTCAACTTCTTATGGTTGTTGTAGGTCATCGTGACCGACAGGGCGTGGGGTACAGCGCCCAGGCCCACGCCGGCAAACAACGCAGTGCCCATGGCGTTCCAGAAGGTGAAGCCTGTGTCCGCCTGGATCGCGCCGGGGAAGGCTGTGCCCAGATACTCCATGGCGGCCTGGACACTGCCGTACTTTTCCACGTTGTCGGCAATCAGAACACCGATGATGGAGAACGTGGCAATCAGCATGATGACACCTTGAATGCTGGCCACCTTGGCCATGGACTTGATCCCTCCGGAGACGGTGTAGATCACAGTGATGACGATGGTCAGCAGGATGCCCAAGTAGTAGGAGTTGGAGCCGGTGACAGCGGCGAAGACCTTGGCGCCGGAGGTGATCTGACCCACGGCGAAAAAAGTCAGGCCGAAAGCTCCGGTGATAGCCAGCGCCCCCACGACCTTTTTAGACTGGAACCGCAGCCCCAAAAGCTGCTGGAACGTGACGGCACCGGTGCGGTCACGCAGGATCGCCACTTTGCGCCCCACGCTGCCCAGGCCATAGGCAGCAGTCAGGAAACCGGCGTAATAGACCAATGCAGCTGTGAATCCAACGGAATACCCAAGGCCGGGCGCGGCCACCATGGTGCCGCCGGCCATGGAATTTGTAGCGGCGATCATGGCGATGGCAAAGGCTCCCAGCCCGCCGCCGCCCGTCAGAAAGGAGGCCAGGCCGTCTTTACCGCCCTTTTTGGATTGATATTTGATGTAGAAGCCGAAGCCCACAATAACAACGCTGTAAACGGCAAAGATGATCAACATGACCCGAGATGTGGACGCGGTTACAGAGAATCCGCCCAGATCATAACTCATGCTTGTTCCCCTCCCTCTTTCTTGTTCATACTGTCTTTCTTAAACCTTGCGGTCAGCGGAAACTCCTCCCATTTGACCAGCCAGATCATGCCCACCACAAACATGGCCAGATAAATCACGATTGCGCCAGACACCCACATGGGCATGCCCAGAAAGTACCTCATCTCTGCGGGATCGCCGGTTCCGAAGGCGTACATCCAGATGGTGGCGATCACTGTGGCCACCACACCCAGCACGTGAAAGAACACGGCGTCTTTTTTGCCCACCTCCAGGCGGCGGTCCAGATTGCCCACCTGGGCGGGGTCATAGTCGGTACTCTCCAGATCGACATTTAACAGTTTTTTGTTTTCCATGATTCTCACTCCTTTAAAATTCTCTTCCGGCCGGCAGATTCCGGTCCGGCTTGCTGCTCTTCTTTTTAGCAAAAGATATGCCATTCATTTATTGTCCGTTTTGCCTAAATTGTCCTTGCAATTTTGTCGTTTTCCAAGATATATTAAAAAAAATGCCCTCTGATTTTCTCTGATTCGCGAATTTGTTTTTCGCATTTCGGCGAAACGCAAATTTTCCAGAAAGGAATTGACCACAGCATGGTACAGAGACCGGAAACACATCTGGCCGGGGATCTGGCTTCAACCCCCGCAGCTCAGAAGGAATATGAGTTGTTGAAGATCTTGGCGGAGCACTACTTCGGCAGCATGCTGGTCACGGATGACCGGGGCCGTTTTCTCTATGTCAGCGACGGCACCTGTCGCCTTTTGGGTGTCGACCGTGAGACGCTGCTGCAGCTCTCGATCTATGATACCCTCAAGGGCTACTGCTTTGCCACCAGCGCTTCTTCCATCAAGACGTTGGAAACAAAGCAGGAGTGTCTCAGCAACCACACGCTGACCGCCTCCGGCCGACAGGTGCTTGCCCTGTCCCGGCCTCACTTCGGCCCGGACGGGGAACTGCAATACGTCCCTACATACAGCTGGGATGAGGAGGAGCTGTACACCTTGCTGGAGAAGTTCGACCAGGAGCGGGACAACGTCCGCAACGTCATTCGCTTCATGCAGGGCACTGACAAAACTCCATCCATGATCATCGCGGAGAGTGATGCCATGGTGAAACTGCTGGAGTATGCCGATCATGTAGCCGCGGTGGACAGCACCGTCATTCTGTACGGCGAGTCCGGCAGCGGCAAGGAGATGTTCGCCAAATACATCCATGCCCGCAGTGACCGAGCCGATCAGGTTTTCATCCCGATCAACTGCGCCTCTCTCCCCCCCTCTTTACTGGAAGAGGAGATGTTCGGTTACGAACGGGGCACCTTTACCGGCGGTTCCAAGGACGGCAGGATCGGCCTGTTCGAGTTCGCCGACAAGGGCACTATCTTTTTGGATGAGATCGGCGAAATGTCTCTGGAACTCCAGGCCAAACTGCTGCGGATCATCGAGACCGGCGAAGTCAAGCGTCTGGGCAGCAACCGAATCCAGAAATGCGACGTACGGATCATTGCCGCCACCAATCGGAATCTGCGGGAGATGGTAGAGGAAAAGGCATTCCGGGCAGACCTGTATTACCGATTGAACGTATTGACCATCCACGTGCCGCCTCTGCGGGAACGAGTGGCGGATATCGCCCCACTGACCCGGTACTTTGTCCAGCTTTTCAACAAAAAGTATGGCTTTACAAAACATCTGATGCCCGCTCTGATTCGGGCTCTGGAACAGTGGTCCTGGCCGGGCAATGTCCGAGAGCTTCGCAACACCGTGGAGCGGATGATGGTGGAGAGCCGGGATTCCATCATCGATGCGGCGGCCTTCCGGGAAATCCCACCGGGCATATCCTCTCCAAAAACCAGCGAATGCCCAGTCCCGGACCTTCTGCCCTATCAGCAGGCCATGAATATCTATGAGCGGGAATACCTCTCCGCCATGGTGGCATCCTGCGGCGGGGACCTTCGAAAAGCCGCCGGAAAGATGGAGCTCCACCTTTCCACCCTGTACCGGAAGCTGGAGAAGCTGGGTTTGAAGCCACCCCGGACATCCGGGAACTGCCAGGGCCCCGGAGAAGAACCGCTCCACTGAAAAAGCCGGCATGAAAATTGCTTAATAATTTTGACGCGGTGTTGAACACCGCGGGAGAGAAGGAACCGATTTTGCTGGAGAATCTGCTGTTCAGCCTCAATATGAGCCTGCCCCTCTTCATCGTCATGGGGCTGGGCTGTATTCTCACCCACAAGGGGTTTTTCACAGAGAATTACATTGCCCATACCACCAATCTGGTGTACTACGTACTGCTGCCTGGAAAAATGTTTCTGGACATCGCCACCAGCGATCTCAGCACCGCCTTTGACATCAGATATGTCGCGGTGGCAACGGGCGGCGTGGTGCTGCAGTTCGCGCTGGCCTGGGCAGCCGGCTGGCTGCTGTGTCCGGACCGCAGCAAGCAGAGCGCCTTTTCCCATGCCGCCTACCGGGGCAATTTCGTCTATCTGGGCACGGCTCTTCTGCGAAATATCTATGGAGTCTCCCATGTGCCCAGCGCAACGCTGATCCTGGCGCTGGTGATCCCCCTTTACAATATTCAGGGCGTTGTTCTGATGACTGTCAAGGAGCGCCAGGGCCGGTTCCGCCTGTCCACCGTGCTTCTGAACGTTCTGAAAAACCCCATGATCCTGGCTGTGCTTGCAGCCATCCCCTTCGCCTATTTCAAGATCCAGCTGCCCTTCGTGGTCTCTGAGAGCCTGGGCTATTTCCAGGCCGCCACCAATACCATGGCGCTGCTGGTGGTGGGCGGAAGCATCCGTCTCAGTGCCCTGAAGAACGATCTGCCGCTGCTCATGCGTCTCTGCGGTGTCAAGCTGTTGCTGATGCCGGCCATCTGGGCTGCCATGGGGATCGCCGCCGGCCTTCCGGCGGAGCAGCTGGTCACCCTGATCATCGTCGGCGCCATGCCGGCCGCCGTCAATGTCTACATCATCACAGACAAGATGGGCGGCGACGGAGCCCTGGCCTGCAGCGCCGTAGTAGTGACCCACTTGATGTCTCTGTTCACCATGACAGCCATCATCTTTGCCATGCGCACAGCGCGGCTCATATAGGGCGTACGCCGTAACGTTTTGAAACATTGTCTCTGTTACATAAGACACGCCATGCAACTCTCCGGTGGTCAAGCGTATCCTCTGCGGACTATATCCGCAGGTCGAACAAATATCATGCCAATCAGCAAATATGGAAAGGAGTTTTTCACAATGGATCTACCGAAACGCATTGAGCTGATCGAAGTCTGCCCCAGAGACGGCTTCCAGAACGTCCATGATATCATTCCCTTTGAGGGCAAGGTCGCTATTATCAAGAAGCTGGCAGAGGCCGGCTTCAAGCGGCTGGAGGTTGTCTCCTTCGTCAGCCCCAAAGCCATCCCCCAGATGGCCGACGCCAAGGAGGTTGTGGCCGCTGTGCGGGATACGCTGAAGGCGCACGGCGTCCGCACGGTAGCGCTGGTCCCCAACGCCCAGGGCGTGGAGACCGCCGTGGAGTGCGGCATCAACGAACTGACCTATGTCATCAGTGTCAGCCGCTCTCACAACATAGCCAATGTCCGCCGGACGCCGGAGGAATCCATGGAACAGTTCAAGACCCTGATTCAGGAGTACGGCCACAAGATCGACTTCCGCCTGGCTCTGGCTACCGCTCTGGGCTGTCCTTTTGGAGAGGAGATCCGCACCGAGCGGGTGGCGGAAATGGTGCAGTTCGGCCTGGATCTGGGCTGCAAGGAAATCTCCATTGCCGACACGGTAGGCATGTCCAATCCCAAGCGCACCTATGACCTGATGAATGCGCTCACCGCCCAGTTCGGAGCGGACAAGTTCGTCATGCATCTCCACGACACCCGGGGCCTGGCTCTGGCCAACACCCTGGCCGCCATGCAACTGGGCGTCCACAAGTTTGAAACCGCGGCCGGCGGCCTGGGCGGCTGTCCCTTCGCCCCCGGCGCAGCCGGTAATGTTGCCACAGAGGATACCCTGAACATGATGCATGAGATGGGCATTGAGACCGGCATCGACAACGATGCACTCCATGAGGCGGTGCTGCTGCTCCAACAGTATGTCCACGCCCCTATCGTCAGCCATCTGATGTCCCTGTACAAGACGAAGCCCTGCGTCTAAGGGATCAGCGGCACAGAATGGCACCAGCGGCGTTTCACTCGCTGCTGACGCCGGTCCTTCCCCGGACTTGGGAGCCTTTTAGGGAAAATCACTCCCATCCCAGTGCAACGTTTTTCTGGTGCATCCCTTCGCTGGCGCGTAGTGCGGACAGATTTCAGTCGGTCCATCCGTATCTGCGTTCAAAACGTAGAGCAGAGAGGTATATATGTGGAGATATTGAATTGGAAAGACGTTCAGCATGTCAACGATATCTGTGTTATGGCCCCGACCCTACAGTTGGCGGAAAAAGCTGAGATGCTGATCAAACAGGAGAATTATCAGAACATTGATGTAGTGGTGGCCGCCAGCGGCCGCCAGGAGACGGTCAAGTGTGCACAGACGCTGGCAGCTGCGGGTGCCGAAATCATTATCACCCGCAAAGGGACCCGCCGGATCGTGGAAGAGGTCACCAACCTGAAAGTCGTGAGCCTGAACAACTCCCTCTCTGACTATCTTTGGATGCTGAAGGAGCGTGGTCTGCACACACCTGGACTGATTGCTTTTTTTTCCTATGATCCCATGAGTTCTGATATTCTGCAGATGTGTGAGATGCTGGAGGTGCAGACAAAGAACTACATCTTCAAAAGCTTTGCCGACTGCCGGGGCTGCGTGGAGCGTGCCCTGAAAGACGGCGCGGTGTTTAGTGTGGGCGGTGCCTGGACCGATCCGTGGGCCAAAAGGTTGGGACTTCCCCATGTGATCGTGGAAAATTCCGTGGAGACCATTCTCAATGCACTGGAGAGTGCCACTCAGTTGCGCCGTGTCCAGGTGGAGGAAGCAGAAAAACAGTGCCTCTTTAAGACTCAATCAGAGATGTATCAGGCAGTACTGGACTTCACGCATGACGCCATCCTGGCCATTGATGAAAACGGCCGGATTCAGGTCCTCAATCCTCCGGCAGAGCGGATCATGGGCTGCCGGGCCGCGGATTCCGTGGGACAGCCGGTGGAGGCGGTCCTGCCCAATACCCTTCTGCCGGATGTGCTGGAGAGCGGCGAGAAGCAGCTGGACCAGATCATGCAGATCCACCAGACCCTGTGCAACACCAACCGGATCCCTATCCTGGTGGACGGCCAGCGCCGGGGCGTAGTGGCCACCTTTCAGGACGTGAAGCAGCTGCAGAACAGCGAACAGAAGATCCGCCTCAAGTTGCACGAAAAGGGCTTGGTGGCCAAGTACGCCTTCAACGATATCCTGGGGGACTCCCCAGCCATCCGCAGCACCATCCAGATTGCCCGGAGCTATGCCGCCTCCCGTGCCTCCGTGCTGATTCTGGGGGAGACCGGCACCGGCAAGGAGCTGATCGCCAGTCCATCCACAACGCCAGTGACCGCCGGGACGGCCCCTTTGTGGCCATCAACTGCGCCGCTGTCAGCAACAGCCTGCTGGAGAGCGAGCTGTTCGGCTATGAGGCCGGGTCCTTTACCGGCGCCTCCCGGGGCGGCCGGGAGGGCGTGTTTGAACTGGCCCACGGCGGTACCCTGTTTCTGGACGAGATCGGCGAGATCCCCCGGGAGACCCAGGTGGAGCTGCTGCGGGTCCTGCAGGAAAAAGAGATCCGCCGGGTGGGCGGAAGCCGGGTGATCCCTGTGGACGTGCGCATCATCGCCGCCACCAACAAGGATCTGCTGCAGGAGACCGTGGAAGGCCGCTTCCGGGAGGACCTGTATTACCGTCTGGACGTGCTGGACCTGAAGCTCCCGCCTCTGCGGGAGCGGGGTGACGATGTGAAGATCTTAGGCCTCCATCTGTTCCGCCAGCTGCCCGGCGGCAAGGACCCCATCATGCAGAGCCAGTTCTTGTATCTGCTTGAACAGGCCGGTCCCTATCAGTGGTACGGCAATATCCGGGAGCTACAAAACTTTGTGGAGCGGGCCAATATTCTGATGAGGAACGCCGGAGCCTCCTCCGTGACGGTGTCGGATATTCTGCGCCGCCGCGCTGAGCCTGCGCCGGAACCCTGCCAGGAAACGGAATCACGTGACCGCCGCGCCATCGAGGCCGCTCTGCACAACCACCCCGGCTCTATGGCGGATGCCGCCAGAAGCCTTGGCTGCAGTCGACAAACTCTATGGCGGAAGATGAAAAAATACGGCATCCAACGGTGATCGTTTCATTTTCTGCTGCGCCTTTAACCGTTTGCAACACACGTTTAACAAATCGCGTTACACTCCCCCGGCCAAACGCCTTGTCTGCCTATTTTCATTCGCGGGCAAGGCGTTTTTTGTGCATTTTTACCCCCTTTTTGTAAATTTTCTACAGCTTTTTCAAACATTTAGTCAAATATATGAATTTTCCCCGAAGGATTGGCACATTTTTTGCTATATCTGTAATAATAGCTTTTGACGTCGTGGGCGAGCTGCGTCTGGGCAGGTCACAGGGGATCCTGTGGCAAGACTCTACTATCTTTTAGGAGGAGATTCCATGGGTAAAACAAAAGTCCAAAAGATCGGCTTCCTTGTCGGCATCGTTGCCATGCTGGTCATCGGCTTCATGCCGACGCCTGAAGGGCTGTCGCTGGTGGGGCAGCGGGTGCTGGCCGTCACCGTACTGATGGTGGTCTTTTGGATCACTGAGGCCATGCCGATCCCGTTCACAGCGCTGTTGCCGATCTTCCTGTTCCCGGTAATGCAAATCACCGGCTCCAAGGGACAGAATGACATCACGCTGTTCGCGCACTATGCCTACTCCACCTGCTACCTGCTGGTGGGCGTGGGCTTCCTGTCCGGCGCCATGGTGAAGCACGGCCTGCACAAGCGTATTGCTCTGGGCATCGTCAGCAAGGTCGGCAAGAAGCCCACCACTCTGATCCTGGGATTCATCATTGCCGTAGGCTTTGTGTCCATGTGGATGTCCAACACGACCGCCACTGTCATGATGCTGCCTGTAGCTCTGGCTATTTCCAGCACCTTGGGCGATAATGCCGCCGGTCTAAAGAAAGCCATGGTCCTGGCCATCCCCTACGCCGCCACCATCGGCGGCATGGCAACTGTCATCGGCACCACCACCAACCCCACCGGCATCGGCCTGATCCGTGAGACCATTGGCATCGACATCGACTTTCTGGACTGGATGAAGATCGGCCTGCCTTTCACCGTCATCCTGATCCCCTTCTTCTGGCTCTATATGGTGAAGTTCTTCAAGGTCGACAAGATGCCCCCTACTGACATCTCCATCGCCCGCAGGCAGTATGAGGAACTGGGGCCCATGAACAAGGGCGAGAAGTGGGTTGCCGCCATCTTCGTTCTGTGTGTCATCCTGTGGGTCACCCGTTCTCTGGTCTGGGGTGACTGGTTCCCCTATGCCACGGATGAAACTATCGCCATGTTCGGTGCAATCTTGGTTATGATTGCACCTATGGATTATAAGAAAGGTGAGTACGTCTGCGACTGGAAGACCGGCTTCAATGACATCCCCTGGAACGCCGTTATTCTGCTGGGCGGCTCCATGGTCATGGGCAACGCCTTCCGGGATGCCGGTTGCGCGGAGTGGATCGCCAATATGCTCTCCGGCTTGGCGGGCATGAACTCCATCCTGATTGTAATTCTGGTTGGTATTGTCACCGCTGTTCTCACTGAACTGACTACCAACGCCGTGGTCGTGGCCGCCTTTATCCCGGTCCTGGCCGGTGTGGGCGAGGCTATCGGAGTCAGTCCCTTTGCCATGATGATCGCCTGCATGTTGGCCTGCAACTTTGCTTTCATGCTGCCTCCCGGAACGCCCCCCAACGCCATTGCTTATGGCTCCGGCGAAATCGAGCTGAAAGATATGTTGAAATGCGGCCTTGGCCTGAAGCTCATCGCTCTGATCATCTTCCCCATCGTTCTGTATTTCATCACCATGGGCATCTTCGGTGTCGGCACGGTTTGACCGTCCCTGGTACATCTGTCACAAGGGCTCCGCACAGTATGTGCGGAGCCCTTTCCTGTCCCCCCGCTCCTCCGCTCCAGCGATCCAGCTGCTGGAGTTCACAGGCACAGCACAGGTGTGCGGACCGATCCACACCGTCTCTTCCAGCTGTCTCACAGGCGGCCTCAGGAGAATCATAGGGTACATACACCCCCGAGTACAGAGTCTGTAATCCCCAGGGCCAGCCCGTCCAAAGCCCTGTGCGTCAGCCCTTTCTCGTGCGATCCCCCTGTGTTCTTCTCTCTGTACGGGCTCTGCGTAAGCCGCCGCAGAATCCCCGCCTGCATCTTCTTCGCCCAGCCCTGCAGAAAAACCCCGCCCCCTTCCATTTGGGAAGGGGGCGGGAAGGAGTGTGTGTTAGATGACTTATCGCTCAGGCTTGCAGGGAGTCTCTTTTTCTACATGGATATGGTGGCCGCTGTATGTACCAGGGATGGCCTGCATCTGGGCCTTCGCAGCAGCCAGCAGCTTGGAGAAGGAAATGCCAGTGTCGCAGCCCATCTCATTGAGAGTCCACACCACATCCTCTGTGGACAGATTTCCAGAGGCACCGGGGGCAAAGGGGCAGCCTCCCAGACCACCCAGAGCAGCCTGCACCTTGGTAACCCCCATATCCATGGCCGCCAGGGTGTTGGCCATGCCCAGGCCGCGGGTATCATGGAAGTGGACCATCAGATCCAGACCGGGATATGCGTTCTTCACGGCGCCGATCACTGCGCGCACCTGGGCGGGATCGGCAATGCCGATAGTATCGCACAGGCAGCAGGTCTTCATACCGGCGTCCACATAGTCTTTCAGAAAATTTACCGCGGCGGAGGGATTGTCGTATTTCCCCTCAAAGGGACAGCCAAAGGTGGTGGCCAGATCCACGATGATGTCCAGGTCGGGATAGGCAGCCCGGATTTCCTTGTACGCCTCCAGAGACTGCTCGTGGGTGCGGTTGATGTTGGCCTTGTTATGGCTCTTGCTGAGAGAGACCACATAGCACACCCGCCGCAAGCCCAGCTCATAGGCGTTCTGTGCGCCCCGCAGGTTGGGGATCAGTGCGAACAGATCCATGTCTGGATATTTCTCCAGCACCACCCGGGTCACGTCAGCCGCGTCTGCCAGCTGGGGAATGGCCTTGGGGCTGACGAAGGAGGTATACTCGATGTGCTTCACTCCGGCAGCCACCAGTTGATCGATGACGGTCAGCTTCTGCTCCGTGGTGATCGGGGTGCATTTGACACTCTGGAATCCGTCCCGGGGCCCCACTTCGATGACTTCAACTTGCTTGCTCATGACAGGAAATCCTCCTCTAAAATCAGATAACGCCTTTCTCCTTCAGCTCGGTCAGTTTGGCCTCGTCGAAGTCCAGCATCTCACCGTAGATCGCGGCATTGTCCTCGCCAAGCAGGGGCGCCCCCTTTCTGGGGCAGGACTTGGTGCGGGTCAGCTTCTGGGCCATGGCCGTGATCTGCAGCTTGCCCATGCCGGGCTGGTCGATCTCCGGGAACATTCCGCGGTCGCCGGCGATCTGGGGGTCCTTCACCAGACGGTCAATAGTGTTCACCGGACAGGCCGGGCAGCCGGCGTCATTGAGCATCTTGTCGATTTCGTCAATGGTATGGTTTCTGGTCCAACTGCTGATGATCTCCCGCAGCTCCTCGTGATTTGCGATGCGCTCCTGGATGCCTGCAAACTTGGGGGCATCAGCCAGCTCGGGGCTGCCCATCACACTGCACAGGATCTTCCAAAGCTTGGCGTTTCCGGCGGCGATGACCACGTCGCCGTCACTGGCCGGGAACACATCATAGGGATAGGTGGACTCATAACGGTTGCCGATCCGCTGGGGGATACGGCCGGTAGACTGATAGATCATGGTGATATTCTCCATAGCGGAGGCCACAGAGTCCACCAGTGCCACGTCGACCTTTTCACCCAGACCTGTCCTCTGCTTGTTCACCAGGGCCGCCAGCACGCCGACGGTCAGGTTCAGCCCTCCCAGCACGTCGCCCATGGGGGTGCCGCAGCGGGTGGCAGGGCCGCCAGGCCAGCCGGTGGTGCTCATCAGTCCGCCCATGGCCTGACCTACAATATCATAACCCGCACGCTTGCTGTATGGGCCTGTGTGGCCGAAGCCGGAGCAAGCGCCATAGATGATGCCGGGGTTGATCTCCTTCAGCACATCATATCCCAGGCCCAGCTTCTCCATGGTGCCGGGACGG
>ERZ791808.2079-NODE-2079-length-12919-cov-2.825871_pt1 | contig 12919 bp, 7 predicted proteins | sample MGYA00510305_ERZ791808 | MGnify/ENA primary metagenome ERZ791808 (study PRJEB30046, sample SAMN00792024) | human gut metagenome | study: EMG produced TPA metagenomics assembly of the A metagenome-wide association study of gut microbiota in type 2... | reverse complement strand
TTTTTGTTACTTTTTAGCATAAAAAGTAAGGAAGAAATCCTCTGTTTCGCCGAAAGAGTTCTAAACGGGCGAATGACTAATGTTGTCCAACCGCCACTTTCCCTTTATTTGGATTATAGCACAAAACCCGCGCCCCATTTCTTAAGACTTTCTTACAATTCCCCCTCGCCTTTTGGTTGCAAAATCCCCTTAGGATTGCTATAATTTGAAAAAACACACCAAGGAGGACTTCCCATGAAAATTGCTTGCTACGCTGCAGGTTCCGTCGGCACAAATAATTATGTGATTTCCGATGACAACGGTATCACCGCTATCATCGACTGCGACGGCAGCCCTGCACCTTTATATCAGTATGTAGAACAGAATCATCTCAAGGTTACACATATCCTGCTGACCCATGGACATTATGACCATATCGGCTCCGTCAACGAGGTTGCCGCGCATTTCGGCTGCAAAATCGTCGGCGCGGCAAAGGAAATGCCTGTTTTTACCGACCCTGCGCTCAACTGTTCTCAGTTTGTCGGCGGCCCCATCATCGTTCACCCCGATGTTCTGGTTTCCGAGGGCGATAAGGTAACCGTCGGTAATATGGAATTTGACGTAATGGAAACCCCCGGACATACGGTAGGCTCCATCTGCTTTATCAGCAAGGATATCATTTTCAGCGGCGATACCCTGTTTCAGGGCTCCTGCGGCAGAACAGACCTCCCCACCGGCGATTGGGATGATATCAAAAAATCCCTGAAAAGGCTCGCCGCACTCCCCGGGGATTATCAGGTATATTCCGGTCATGGCCCTGCCACCACGCTGGAAACAGAACGCAGAACCAACCCCTACATGAGATAACCCGTTTCCCCCGCACTGCCTGCGGGGGTTCTTTTTTTCTGTTCGCTTGTTCCCTCCTTTGCTTTTTGCTATACTAAAATCAATACTAATTTTTTGAGAAAAAGGAGGGCTCCCCATGAAATACATTCTTTCCTTAGACCAAGGCACAACCAGCTCCCGCGCGATTCTTTTCGACCAGAACGGGCAGATGAAAAGCGTTGCGCAGAAGGAATTTCAGCAATACTATCCCCACCCCGGCTGGGTGGAGCATGACGCTCTGGAAATCTGGGAAACACAGCTTTCGGTTGCGCGCGATGCCATTGCCAAGCTTGGCATTTCCGCAAGGGAGATTGCCGCCATCGGCATTACCAACCAGCGCGAAACCACCATCCTCTGGGACAAGCGCAACGGAAAACCGATTTATCATGCCATTGTCTGGCAGTGCAGAAGAACCGCACCCTATTGTGATTCTTTGCAGGAGCAGGGCTACACCGAAAAAATCCGCGAAAAAACAGGGCTTCTGATTGATGCCTATTTCTCCGCAACAAAAATCCGCTGGATTTTGCAAAATGTCCCCGAAGCGAAGGCACTCGCAGAAAGCGGCAATCTGCTTTTCGGAACCATTGACACTTGGCTCATCTGGAATCTAACCGGCGGACAGGTTCATGCCACCGATTATTCCAACGCCTCCCGTACCATGCTGTTCAATATCCATACGCTGGAATGGGATACCGAGCTTCTGGATCTACTGGAAATCCCACGTTCTATCCTGCCTGAGGTGCGCCCGTCCAGCGGCATTTTTGGCAGCACGCTCCCCCTTCTCTTTGGCGAAAGCATCCCGATTGCAGGGGCGGCAGGCGATCAGCAGTCTGCCTTATTCGGGCAGGCGTGCTTCTCCCCCGGCACCGCCAAGAATACCTTTGGCACAGGCGGCTTTCTGCTGATGAACACAGGGGACAAGCCCGTTTTTTCGCAAAATGGCTTAGTCACCACGATTGCATGGGGTCTAGGTGGCAAAATCACCTACGCACTGGAGGGCTCTATTTTCGTTGCAGGGGCGGCAATTCAATGGCTGCGCGATGAATTGGGGCTGATTTCCTCCGCCGGGGAAACAGAAGGACTTTGCAGAGAGGTTCCCGATACCTGCGGTGTCTATCTCGTGCCTGCCTTTGTGGGCTTGGGCGCGCCCTATTGGGACCCCTACGCGCGTGGCTGCCTAACGGGGCTGACCCGCGGCGCAAACCGCTGTCATATCGTGCGCGCAGCAGTCGAGTCCATGGCATATCAAACCTATGATGTCCTCCACGCTATGGAGCAGGATGCAGGCATTCCCCTTGCAGAGCTGCGTGTAGACGGTGGTGCGGCAGCCAATTCCTTCCTGCTGCAATTCCAGTCCGATATCACAGGCGTACCCGTTCTGCGCCCCTCAACACTGGAAACCACTGCCCTCGGCGCGGCATATCTGGCAGGGCTTGCCGTCGGCTATTGGGCAGATTTATCGGAAATCCGCCGCAACTGGCAGGTTTCCGCCGCCTTCTCCCCTGCGGCAGAGAGTGAAAGAATCAAGGAAACGCTCGCAGGCTGGCATCACGCCGTCAGACAGGCAAGGCTCTCCGATGAGGCAGAATAACTATATCTTGTTAAAACATACCGTATATATTGATTTTATCCACCAGATATAGTATAGTATTCGATATACTCAAAAATTTTATTTCTTGCCGAAAAAGGAGGAAGGCTTATGTATGTCATCAAAAAGGATCATACCCACGAAGCATGGAATGTGCAGAAGGTCGTGGTTGCAGTCAATAAATCCGCTTATCGTGCCATGGTAAAATTCACACAGGAGGAGCTGGATTTCATCTGCTCCTTCGTGGAGGATAAGGCACGCTCTTTGGGGCGGGAGGGCATCCCCATCGCAGAAATGCACAATATCGTCGAAGCCGCCCTCGAGCAGGTGAAGCCGGAGGTTGCGAAAAGCTATCGGGACTACCGCAATTATAAGCAGGATTTTGTCAAAATGCTGGATGAGGTCTATAAAAAAAGCCAATCCATCATGTATATCGGGGACAAGGAAAACAGCAACTCCGACAGCGCCCTTGTTTCCACCAAGCGTTCTTTGATTTATAATCAGCTCAACAAGGAGCTTTATCAGAAATTTTTTATGACAACCGAGGAGCTGCAGGCGTGTCGGGATGGGTATATTTATATCCATGATATGTCTGCCAGAAGGGACACCATGAACTGCTGCCTGTTTAACGTGAAGGATGTGCTGACAGGCGGCTTTGAGATGGGGAATCTCTGGTATAACGAGCCGAAAACACTGGAGGTTGCCTTCGATGTCATCGGGGATATCGTGCTTTCCGCGGCAAGCCAGCAATACGGCGGCTTTACTGTGCCCTCCGTGGATTTGCTCCTAGAGCCGTTTGCGGAAAAAAGCTATGAAAAATATTACCGCCGCTATATCGATATGGGTCTGACCGCGCGCATCGCAGACAGAGAAGCCATGAAGGATATCCAGAAGGACTTCGATCAGGGCTTTCAGGGTTGGGAATATAAATTCAATACCGTTGCGTCCAGCCGCGGCGATTACCCCTTCATCACAATGACCTTCGGCACAGGCACAGGCAAATTCGCCAAAATTGCCTCCATTACTATGCTGAATGTCCGCAGAAAAGGGCAGGGCAAAAAGAACTGCAAAAAGCCCGTTCTTTTCCCGAAGCTGGTGTTCCTCTATGATGAAAACTTGCATGGCGCAGGAAAGGAATTGGAGGATGTCTTTGAGGCAGGAATTCTCTGCTCCTCCAAGAGCATGTACCCCGATTGGCTTTCTCTGACGGGTGAGGGCTATGTAGCGGAGATTTACAAGAAATACGGTGCCATCATCAGCCCCATGGGTTGCAGAGCCTTCCTCTCCCCCTGGTTTGAGCGGGGCGGCATGGAGCCTGCCGATGCAGAGGACAAGCCTGTGTTCGTCGGGCGGTTCAATATCGGCGCGGTCAGCCTGCATCTGCCTATGATTTATGCCAAGGCAAAGCAGGAAAGCAGACCCTTCTTCGAGGTTCTGGATTACTATCTGGAGCTGATTCGTCAGCTGCATATCCGTACCTATGCCTACCTCGGCGAAATGCGTGCCTCTACAAACCCTCTGGCGTATTGTGAGGGCGGTTTTTACGGCGGTCACCTGAAATTCCATGAAAAGATTAAGCCGCTCTTAAAAACGGCGACAGCGTCCTTCGGCATTACGGCGCTGAATGAATTGCAGGAGCTCTACAACGGCAAATCTCTGGTTGAGGACGGGCAGTTTGCCATTGATACCCTACAGCATATCAATGATAAAATTGCGGAATACAAGAAGGCGGACGGCAATCTTTACGCCATCTACGGCACGCCTGCGGAAAGCCTCTGCGGCTTACAGATTACGCAGTTCCGCAAGAAATACGGCGTGATTGAGCATGTTTCCGACCGCCCCTACGTTTCCAACAGCTTCCACTGCCATGTGACCGAGGATATCACCCCGATCGAAAAGCAGGATCTGGAAAAGCGCTTCTGGGATTTATCCAACGGCGGCAAAATTCAATATGTAAAATACCCGATTGATTATAATTTGGATGCCATCCGCACCCTTGTGCGCCGCGCCATGAAATTAGGCTTTTATGAGGGGGTCAATCTTTCCCTTGCCTATTGCGATGACTGCGGGCATCAGGAGCTGGAAATGGACGTTTGCCCGAAATGCGGCAGCAAAAATCTTACAAAAATCGAGCGCATGAACGGCTATCTTTCCTACTCCCGTGTGAAGGGGGATACCCGTCTGAATGACGCAAAAATGGCTGAAATCGCAGAAAGGAAGAGTATGTAATGCGGTATCATAATATTACAAAGGACGATATGCTCAACGGCGAGGGGCTGCGTGTGGTGCTCTGGGTGAGCGGCTGTTCGCACCACTGCGAGGGCTGTCATAACGCCGTCACATGGGACCCTGAGGGGGGGCTTGTCTTTGATGCAGCGGCAGAGGAGGAGCTGTTCTCCCTGCTCTCCCGCGACTATATCAGCGGCATTACCTTCAGCGGCGGCGATCCGCTTTATACGGGCAATCGGGAGGAAATCGAACGGCTGGCGAGGAAGGTCAAGCTGGAATACCCGGAGAAGAATATCTGGCTGTATACAGGCTACCGCTGGGAGGAAATCAGCGCACTGCCGCTGATGCAATACATTGATGTGCTGGTGGATGGGCGGTTTATTGCCGATTTGAAGGATACCAAGCTGCACTGGAAGGGAAGCTTCAATCAGCGCATCATTGATGTGCAGAAATCCCTGCAAAGCAGCTCCCTTTACCTATACCATGCAGAATGAGAGAGGAACGAGATATGGAAAAAATCAAGATTAAATATCTGAGCGATAAAATCGAAAGACTGCGCTACATTGACGGGAAATCCGACTGGATTGACCTGCGTGCGGCAGAGCGTGTAGAGCTGAAAAAGGGCGAATTTCAGCTGATTCCGCTGGGGGTTGCCATGCAGCTGCCACAGGGGTTTGAGGCGCATATTGTGCCGCGCAGCTCGACCTTCAAGAACTTCGGCATCATCCAGACGAACCACTGCGGCATCGTGGATGAAAGCTACTGCGGCAACAATGACCAGTGGTTCATGCCGGCATTTGCGCTCCGGGATACGGTGATTGAGGTGAATGACAGAATCTGCCAGTTCCGCATATTTGCGCATCAGCCGACGCTGACTTTTGAGGAAACAGACGACCTTGGGAACGAGGATCGCGGCGGACTCGGCTCGACCGGAAAGCAATAAAAACGGCGGACTTTACTGGACAAAGTGGACAGGACTGGACACCCTATGGACACCAAAAAGACAGGGTGTGGACACCCCTGTGGACACAGAAAAAAGTGATTTTCCAAACGGAAAATCACTTTTTTTGTTTAGGGTTTTTATTCTTTTACCAGAGAATATGTAATCGTTACATCTTTACCATTAACTTTACCCTTAATCGTAATTGTAGTACCATCCTCTACATCTGCAAGGCTGCTTTCGTAGAATTTGATACCAACGCTATAATTTTCTGTTACAGTACCAAATTCAGTCTCACTAAAGGAAAAACTGAAAGTAGCCTTTGTAAACTTCTTATCATTGCCAACCTGCACTTCTGTAATGCTATCGACGAAAGAAGCTAAATCATTTTCATTATCGAAACCATTAAAACGCATTTCATAGAATTTGCCATTCCAATCTTGTTTCAGTTTGCATTCTTTTACCGTAATGCCGCCGTTATCGGGTGTTTCGGGGGTACCAGGGGCAGTTGTGCCGCTATCACCGCCGCCGCTCTCGCCGCCTGTGCTGCCACCTGCCTTTTTGATTGTGTAGGTCAAATCAGCATAGCCTGTTGCTTTAATGACAACCGTAACATCCTTGCTTGTGTCAACACCGTTTGCCGCTAAATCCAGCGCATTATAATGAATACCATAATCTTCACTTGTATCTTTTATTCTAAACTGACTTTCACCAAAACTGAAATAATCTTTTTCTTTATATGTAACACTATCTACTTCTACAGATTTGATTGCTCTAAGATATGTAGCAAGTTCATCATCTATCAGATTCTTAAATGTCAGTCTGTAATAGTCTGTTTTCTCATCAGATGCGCTGGCTTTCGTAAATACACAATTATCTACTGCAACGCCTGCGGGTGTTTCGGGTTTAGAAGGGTCGGTTGTGCTGCCGCCGCCATCACCTGTCTTTGCGATTGTATAGGTTACATCATCATAGCCTTCTGCTGTAACGACAATTACAGTATCCTTAGTTGTATCAACGCCATTTACTGCCAAATCCAGAATATCATAAGCGGATGTACCGTAAGCGTCATTTTCCGCTTTTACTCTGAATGTGCTTTCTTTCATATAGGTGCTTTCTTTGGTATATGCAACGCCGTTTACAGTTACGCCTGTTACCTTATTCAGATATGCTGTAAGCTCTGTGCCGCTGATTGTGCCAAAGCGCAGTCTGTAGTAATCACAATCTTCAAAGAAACCGCTCTTTGTAGTCAGTTCTGCCTTTTCAACTGTAGGAGCTGTCAGCTTATCATCTTCGCCGGGGTCGGTAGTTGCGCTATCACCTTTCAGTGTATAGGTCATTGTTTCGTAACCCTTCGCCTCAACGGTGATTACTGTGCCTTCGCCTGTTGCGTCAATGCCGTTTACAGCCAAATCCAAAGCATCCTTATAACCGCCATAGGTGGAATCTGCAATCTTTGTACGATAGTTATCATTCTGGAAGTAAATGCTTGTTGCTTCTGTGTATGCTTTCGTGCCAACGGTTACCTTTTTGATTGCGCCCAGATATGTATCCAAGTCCTTACCCTCCAGACCGCTGAAGGTCAGACGGTAATAATCAGTGCTTTCCAGTAAACCATCCTTGTCTTTCTTTTCATGCTTTGCAACGGAAGGTGCTGTTGTCAGAGGTGTTGCTCTCTCTACTGCAAATCCTTCTGTTGTCAGTGCTTCATAGTAGTTTGCAGATACGGAAACGGTATAGGTACCGGGTTCTACGTTTTTCAGTGTGATGGTTTTGCCATCTTCGCTTACTACATAGTAAACAGCATTGCTGCCTTCATAGCCCTGATGATATACTGTTTTTTCCGTGCCGTCGCTGTTTTTCAGCACAACGCCGCTGAGGTTTTTCAGAAAATCCCCTTCGGAATTTGTTACTGTGATGACAACATCCTGCCCTTCGCTGATAGGTGTTGCTACAGAAAGGGACAGGTCTTTTTCTGTTTCCTTCGCATAATCAATGGTAACAACATTGCTGAGGTAGCCTGTTGCATCTACTGTGATTTTATTTTCACCGATTTTCAGTGCGCCTGCTTTGATTGTAATCTTATTGCCTTCGATGGTATAAGCATCTGTGCTCAGTTCCTGCCAGTTATCATTCAGATACAGCTTTGTAATCTTGCCCATGTAAGCATCTGCATTTTCAAAGGTAATTTCAACGTCCTTATTTTCCTTTGTCTCGCCTACTGTAGCCTTGGGTGCTTCCAATCTGCCATAGGTATTGCTATGCTGAATATCACCCAGCAGACCATCTTCCAGAACCTCTTTTACTGCGGAAGGTCTGTTCGGGGTTGTTTTCACATTGCCTGCCGCAATATATTCTGCGTAGCCAAGCCATTCGGCACCTGCTACCTTTGCATCATTAACTGCATTCAGATAGCCTGTATGGGTGTTATAAGTTGTATCGCCCTGATTGAATACCGCGTCGCAGATTACATTGTACCAGTTATCTACTACCTTTGTTGCTGCCGCGCAGGTTACGCCCATTTCTTCCAACAGCAGTGCATTTGCCAGCAGGTCGCTATCGAACAACAGGTCTGCGGAAACCTTATAGCCGCCGCTGCTGTCGGAAGAACCACCGCCGCTGCCGCTGCCTGTAGCGTGTGTCATTACGTCATACGCTGCGGACTGATAAACTACAGCTGCCTGCTTGGAGGATACATCCTTACCGCCTGTTACGTTGAAGCTCTTGCTGAATTCCTTAAAGCCGTTGCTACGGATTGTGATGGTATAATTGCCGTTATAGGGCAGGTTATTCACGCCTTCTTCTGCGTTCACATCGTTATACAGAACAAACAAATCGCCGAAAAGGAAATAATCGTTGATATAACGCAGTTCCTTTGTATCCCCCTTCGGATCTGTCAGTGTTACGCTTTCGATGGGAGTTGTGATTGCATACGTCATATCCTTTACATCGAAATGCAGGTTTCTGCCGGAAACTGCGGTTTCTCTCAGAAGGAGTGTAGGTGCTTTTTCATTTACCACATGGATGGGAACCAATACGGATGCCTTATCGCCGCCATTGGATTTTACGCGTACATAGTAACGACCGTTATTGCGGAAATTGCTCTGTCCGATGGGAATGGTCAGTTCGCCAACCTTATTGTTATAGTGGGCAACATCCCCTGCCGATGTATAGGTCAGATTGGAGTTGATTGTGTTCTTGTTTTCGTTATACTCTACCAGTTCCAGCTTGTTAATGCCGTTGAACCATGCTTTTTCTTCATCGGTATTGAAGTTGAACATAATGGTTACATTGCCTACAACCTCACCAAAAGTTTCGCCATCCTTTACTTCCGCATCGGGGGAGTAATAGGGATGTGCGTTTGCTTCTTCTGTCAGATTAAAGGTTGTTCTTGTGGGATTGATACGAACATTGCCGTCCTTATCGTAGTTTGTCAGATAATAATCCCATGCTGCAACAGCACCATGCGCCCATACATACTTAGGCAGATACTGTGTGCCTGCATAAACGGATGCCGCACCGCTGCCGTTCAGATTGATGGTCTGTGTTTTATCACCGCTCTTGATAACAACCTGCTTGGGTGTCCTTACCAGAGGCAGCTTTGCGATTGTGCCGTCTGTGGTCACCTTGGACAGTTTCGCTGTTACATCTATGCCGTCAACCGTTACGGAAGTTACTTTTTCTATGCTATAGCCATCCTTGAATGCCAGAGGCAGCCACGTACCCATATCGGTGCTTTCTACCACTGCTTTTTCTGCATCCACGATAGCCTCTGCGGTTGCTGTGCTGCCGCTATTGGAGCCGCCGCCGCTATGGGAGCCGCCGCCGGAGGAGGAACCGCCGCCGCCGGATGTTTTCTTAGTATTGGTTTTGGTGGCTTCATCGGCTTTGGCTTCTTCTTTATTCTCTGCTTTATCATCAGCAGCAGCGGAGGAGCCATAAAATTCCTGCATACGATACAGCATCTGTGCAAATTCTTCTCTTGTTACCTGCTGTGCGGGGCGAAGAGTTTTATCCTCATAGCCTGACGCATAGCCCTGTGCAATCATTGCGGAGATTGCCGCCTTTGCCCAGCTACTGATGCTGCCTGCATCGTTATAGGATGCAAGTGTGCTTTCATCGCCGCCTGTTACGGAAAAGGCTCTGACCAGAATGGCAAACAGCTCCTGTCTGGTTACGGGGCGATCGGGGTAGATGGAATCTCCATCGCCATAGAGGATATTCAGCTCGACTGCCTTTGCCATGGAGCCGGCATACCATGCGTTTTTATCCGCGTCGGTGAAGTTATCCAGCACGCTGACATCGCCTGCGCCTGTTTTCATCGCGCGAGAGAGGATTGCCGCCAGCTGTGCGCGTGTTAAGGCAGCCTTCGGCGCGATTTTATCCTCGCTTACTCCTGTGATAAAATTATTCTTAACAGCAAATTCCATTGCGTCCTTGGACCAATTCTGCGGAAAATCAGAGTAATCCGCAGATGCGGCAGCATAAGCCTGACTGCTCAACAGTACAGATGTGCAAAGTACGCCCGACAGCAATCGGTACATTCCTTTGTTCTTCATAAAATTCTCCTTTCGTTTCCCTTCCCTATTATCTTTTTTGTGTCTGTAAGGTTGAAAATGATTGTTTTTAAAGAATCATTCCACTGTTAGTTGTATCTAACTTTCAGCAGTTTATCATCTGTAATATTCGCTTGTCAAGGCAGATTCTTCCAAAAATACACTTGTTGAAAAATGTTTTCATCTTTTGATTTTATTGCAAAAAAGTCTCATTTTTGGTAGAATTTTTATTTTTGCAGCAAAAAAACAGACGAACCGCTTTCGCAAATTCGTCTGTTTTTTATTGATTCGATTTTCTTAAATACCTTTTGATTGCTTACTGCAGGGGTGCTACTGCGCCGCCGTAGGTGTTATTGATGAAATCAACCACTGTCTGACCATGCAGAACTTCCATCAGTTCAGCAATGCCGGGCAGATTTTCGTTGCCTTCTTTTACTACAACTACGTTGCCGTATGTCTTAGCTGCTACGGATTCTGCATCCTCTGTTGCCAGAGCGTCATCCTGTGTCAGCTTATTCTGCAGCGCATAGTTTGCATTGATTGCTGCGAAGCCCAGATCGCCCAGAGACAGAGGCAGCTGTGCAGCTTCCATTTCAACGATTTCCAGATTATAGGGGTTTTCTGTGATATCCAGCTTTGTTGCGGTTACGCCTGCATCGGGATTCAGCTTAATCAGACCATTTGCTTCCAGAAGCAGCAGCGCACGACCGCCGTTTGTAGCGTCATTGGGGATACCAACCTTTGTGCCGGCGGGGATATCCTTCAGATCCTTTACAGTGCCGGCATAGATGCTCATGGGTTCAAAATGAACCTTGCCAACTGCTACCAGATGTGTACCCTGTTCCTTATTGAACTGTTCCAGATAAGGGGTGTGCTGGAAGTAGTTTGCATCCAGATCACCGGATTCTGTTGCCAGGTTAGGCTGTACATAATCTGTAAATTCAACGATATCCAGCTTGATGCCTTTTTCTGCCAGTTCATCCTTTGCTGCATTCAGGATTTCAGCATGGGGTGTGGGAGAAGCACCGATTTTCAGTGTGATTTCCTCTTTGTTGCTGTCATCGTTTGTTGCTGCGTCATCAGAGCCACCGCAAGCTGCCAGACCAACAGTCAGCACACCTGCCAATAAAATTGCAAAAAATTTCTTCATAGTACGTTTCCTCCTTGTTTTAAAAAAAATATTCTTTTGCTTTTGGTTTTTTATGTGAAGCCTAAAAAACAGGCTTACAGTCTTCTGTCTGTGTGCTTGGAAATACGCATGCCAAGCTCCTGAAATACTAATACGATGATTGCCATGAGGATTACCATGACATACATGATATCGGACTGCTTTCTATAATAGCCATAGTTGATGGCAATGGCACCCAAGCCGCCTGCGCCGACGATACCTGCCATTGCGGAATAGCCCAAAATGGTGGTAATGCTGATTGCCGCACCGACCAAGAGAGAGGGCTTTGCCTCGGGCAGAAGTACCTTCGTCATAATCTGAAACGGGGAAGCACCCATGGACTGTGCCGCCTCAACAACGCCGATTTCCACTTCCTTCAAAGAGGATTCTACCATTCTTGCGATGAAGGGTGCGGCTGCAATCCAAAGACCGACAATCGCCGCCTTGGAGCCGATTACTGTGCCGACCACCATTTTTGTGAAGGGCATCAGCGCAATCAGGAGAATCAGGAAGGGAATGGAACGGAAGAAGTTGATAATCATTCCCAGAAGGCTGTTCAGCCAGGGAATCGGATGAATTCCATCCTTATCGGTCACAACCAGAACCAAGCCCAACGGCAAGCCGATGATATACGCCAGAGCTGTAGAGATGACTGTCATATAAATGGTTTCTATAAAGCCTTGCCCGACCAGAGCAAGCATACCTTCCTTAAACATATTCTACCTCCTCTACTTCTACGCCTCTGTCTGTGAGATATTGAATCATTTTCTGACGAATTTCCTTTTCCTCGGGGAACTGCACCAGCATTTGACCAAAGGCTTGATTTTCAATCGTTCTTGTATTTGCCGCCAGAATATTTACGACATTCTTCAGCTCAATCATCATCTGCCCCAGAACAGGCTCATTTTCACTGCCGCCCTTGAATACCAGACGATAGGAATACGGCAACTTGCCTGTATATGCCTCTCGGTTTGTACCCTCGTGCATAACCAGCTCCTGCCCGATTTTTGTTTTGGGGGCACGGAAGATTTCCTCCACGCCGCCCTCCTCGGCAATCAGACCGCCATCAATGATGGCAACTCTATCACAGATTTCCTGAATGACGCTCATTTCATGGGTGATAACCACGATGGTAATGCCCAATCTGGTGTTGATATCCTTTAACAAGGAAAGAACACCTGCGGTTGTATTCGGGTCCAGTGCGGAGGTGGCTTCATCACAAAGCAGCACCTTCGGCTCGGTTGCCAAGGCTCTTGCAATGGCAACTCTCTGCTTCTGCCCACCGGAAAGCTGCGCCGGATAGGATTCCATTCTATCTGCCAGACCAACCAAATCCAGAAGCTCCTTGGCTCTTTCCTTTGCCTTTGCCTTCGGCACACCGGAAATTTCCATCGGGAAGCAGACATTATCCAGTGCCGTTCTCTGCATCAGCAGATGGAACTGTTGGAAAATCATACCCATGTGTCTGCGCTGCTCTCTCAATTCCTTATCGCCAAGGGCGGTCAGCTCCACGCCATCGAGCCAAACCTTACCGGCTGTGGGGCGTTCCAGAAGGGTGATGCAGCGAACCAGCG
>ERZ791808.2061-NODE-2061-length-13016-cov-2.228840_pt1 | contig 13016 bp, 9 predicted proteins | sample MGYA00510305_ERZ791808 | MGnify/ENA primary metagenome ERZ791808 (study PRJEB30046, sample SAMN00792024) | human gut metagenome | study: EMG produced TPA metagenomics assembly of the A metagenome-wide association study of gut microbiota in type 2... | reverse complement strand
CTGCTCACCGACCATGTGCGCACGTACGCTGGTGCCAACCATTCCATCGAAGTGCCGGACGATTGGCAGACGTCGCTCGACTACCTGAAACAGGTCACGCAGGCCATCGTCGACTACGCCGGCTGAAAAGAACGGGACGGAATATGCGCATCGTATTGCAGAAGGTCAGCGAAGGATCCGTCGACGTGGTCGACGAGACAAGCGGAGAAGTCGACACCACATTCGAACCACAGCATATAGGTATCGGCTATGTGCTGCTTGTCGGAGTGGAAGACACGGACGGAGCGAAACAAATCGACTGGCTCGCCCGTAAAATCGCCAACCTACGCGTCTTCGAAGACGAGAACGGCAAAATGAACCGTTCCATCCACGACGTGAACGGCAGTGTGCTGTCCATCTCCCAATTCACGCTATACGCGGACGTGCGCAAAGGCAACCGCCCAAGCTTCGTGAAAGCCGGAGCGCCCGCGCACGCCGAACAGACATGGCACGGATTCAACGACGCCCTGCGCGCACAAGGACTCGAAGTAAAAGAAGGACGATTCGGCTCCCACATGCGCGTGCGGCTCGCCAACGACGGTCCGGTCACCATCATCTTTGACACCGACGAACTCGGCGTCTGACCCAGAACCCAACGTGAAACCCTATATCCGACGATTGTCATAGGGTAAAACGCATGGGAATATGGAACGACCGCAAATTGATTGTCAACTGCCTGCCGTTGACCGAATCCGAACGTGCGCAATTCATACGTGCCGCGAAAGACATGCCACAGGAATTCGTCGGCGATTCGACTCAACGGGGAAGCATGAGCTGGACCGCCGCGGTACCGGAGGAACTCAAAGCCAAAGCCACCGCGGTCATCGGCAACATCGCGCCCGAGGAATGCGCGCAATGCCCCAAACTCGAATGGTTGCAAACCTGGAGTGCCGGAGTCGACAAATACCAGCAGCAGGGAGTGCTCCAACCGGGATCTATGCTCACCAATGCCGCCGGAGCCTACGGACAAAGCGTCTCCGAACACATGTTCGCCATGATGTGGGCCATCATGAAGAACCTGCACATCTACGCGGCAAGCAACCCGAACGCCATGTGGCAGGACGCGGGCCGCGCCATCAGCCCCGACGGCAAAACGGCGCTCGTCATCGGAACCGGCGACATCGGATCACACTTCGCACGACTCTGCAAAAACGTCGGAATGACAACCATTGGCATTCGCCGTAATCCCGACGTCGAAGCGCCGGGCATCGATTATATGGTCGGTTTCGATTCCCTCGACGACGTCCTGCAATACGCCGATGTGATCGCCATGTGCGTACCATCCACCCCGGCAACGCGCCATCTGCTCAATGCGGAACGCATCGCATCTCTCAAACCTGACGCCATCATCATCAACGCGGGCCGCGGCAACGCCATTGAAAGCCAAGCGCTTGCCGACGCGCTCGCGGAAGGACGAATCCGTGGCGCCGCGCTCGATGTGACCGAACCGGAACCGCTGCCGGCCGACTCACCGCTGTGGTGCGAGCCGAAATGCCTCATCACCCCACATGTGGCGGGAGGCAACCATCTTGAGATCACCGAACGCAGTATCATCTCCATTGCATTAGGCAACGTCCGCTGCTACGCCAACGGTCAGTCGCTCGACAATCGCATGCCCATCAAAAGCTGACGGTCGCGCGTGCGGGGAGACCCGTATGATGGCAGTCGGGAAGAAAGGAAAGGGTATGACATTGAACAAATGGCGTCGTGCGACGGAATGGTTCATGACGGCATTGGCGTTGGTGTTCCTGTTCGCGTATTCGTGGGAAGTTCTGGCGAGGACGCATATCCTGTTGTGTGAAATGGTGATCAACATCATCTGGATGGTGTTCATCGCCGACTGCGTCGTTTCGATCCTGCTGGCAGAAGATAAGAAAACTTGGTTCAAAGACAATCTGCTGATGCTGGTGTCCATCGCATTGCCCGTCTTCAGACCGTTGAGACTGCTGCGTCTGGTGGCAGTGCTCAACGTGCTCAATCGTACCGGTGGCATGGCGGTGCGTGGGCGCATCACACTGTACACATGCTGCAGCGTGACACTACTGATGTATATCGGCGCCCTTGCCGAATTGGATGTGGAACGTGGGGTTCCAGGCGCTTCCATCACCGATTTCGGTGAAGCGATATGGTGGTCGTTCGTGACCGTCACCACAGTCGGTTATGGCGATTTGTCCCCAGTGACATGGCAAGGAAGATGCATCGCCATCGGACTGATGATAACCGGCGTTGCCCTGATTGGCATCGTCACCGCGACGCTGGCTTCATGGATCGTCGACCGTGTTCGTGACGAGACCGACAAGCGCGCGGATGAGGCGGAATCGGAAACGGAACAGTTGCGCCACAATGTGCGGGAACTGACGGACACCGTCAACCAGCTGCGCGATGATATCGCGCAGCTGCGCAGGTTATAGCGGTTCTCATGCCTGCACCGGTATTATCGGTCGGTTCCACGGTCAACGCGGATCCAACCGATAAGCCGACAACCAACCCCACGGCCAGCAATCCGGACAATACGGACATCATCGAATTGTGACGACGCCACCCTCGCGCTGCTGGAATCCGAACCGGTGGAACTCGATCCATGGCAGCCGCTCACCAAGCGTTGCCGCTGATATAACCTGTATGGAGCGAAGCCGTGGCTGGGATTGCAGCCACGGCTTTCCTGTTCCGCTGTGCTGATACTCTTTCATAAGAACAAATGTGCGAACGATTGGGGTTCAGTTGGCGGATACTTTGTCATGGCTTTCCGACGAACTACGCAGCGAATGCAGTCAGCCTGTATTGCAGCGTGCCCGTGGAATCGCCAACCAGTGGCGTGCGAAAATGTCGGATCTGCATTGCCTGAACGACTCCGATTCCGACCGCATCACCCTGCATGCCAATATGCGGGGCACCACCTCACCGTCCAGCCGATACGAAGTGCAGGCCACGCTTGATTTGCATGATGAGCTTTTCTTGGCCAGGTATTGCTCGTGCCCCGCGTTCAACGGTTCGCAGCACGGTTATGGCACGTATTCGTCGGCATATTCGCCCAGCTACCGCAACAATCCAAAATATCGCAGTTTCGATGATGATGACGATGAATACGATTATGTCGATGATTATGATGATTTCGGTTCAGGATCGACGTTCGGTCATGTGCAGGACGATGACGAGTTCGATTCGGATCCGGCTGGGGGGCGCCGCTATACTGGCATGTGCAAGCATGTCGCCGCAATGCTGCTGCTGTTTCTTGACCAGCCCGAACGGTTCCGCGGATTCAAGCGAAGTGGCGTGACCTCGCATATCCTATCCGACTACATGCGTGCGCTGGATGCGAAGAATGACAATACCGGTCAAAGCGCGCAGCTTGACGTGCTCAAGCGCATCGTCGACGCGAAAAGCCGTCTCGCCGACGAGCAACGAGGCGTCATTACGCAAGGGGCCACGAAAACAAAACGCAAGAGCGGTTCCATCATAGTGAAACCGGGAAGCGTGCGTCTGGAGCCCACGCTGATCATGAACCGTGAGCTGTGGAGCCTGACGTTGAAAATCGGCTGCGGCGACGCAAGTTATATCATCAAAAGCATTTCCAAATTCGTAGCCGACATGCACAACGGGGCATACGTGTCATACGGACAGAAACTCTCGTTCACCCACACTCCGGACATGCTCGAACCGTTCTCGCTGCAGCTGTTCCGATTCCTGCAAGGTGTTGTTGGATCACGTGCCGCAGCGCAACTGCAGAACAACTACTATTACGCGCCAGACGTGCGTATCGAACGTGAAATCATGCTCACCGATGGGGAATTGTGCGATCTACTGAACCTGTTCGAAGCGGAACCGCAACAGGACTACATCGAAGACGTGCTGATAGCACGTGGGCCGCTGGAAGCTCCCAAGCATGAGGGGCGTGAGAGGGCGCGGCAGCTCACTTCGGATGATTTCGCCCATACGGATGACGCCGCTCCGGGCTATGTCGAAGTGGCCACGCCAGGGGAGTCCAGATCGCATACTATCGCCATATTCGATGGCAATCCGCAATTTCGGTTCATCGCCGAATATGTGAAGGAAGGCGCTTCGTCGGGCGTGCGTATCACGTCGAACCGTACCATCACGGATCGGATTGTTGGGCAGCGGGGCGTGTACCTCATGAGTGCCGAACATAACGGCACTCCGACGGATTCCCATATGAGGCCAGTGAGCGGACTCTTCCGTTGTACCGACAGCATCCTTCCCGCAGTGGACGCGTTGATGACATTGTGCGCGTCGAACGTTAGCGATGGTGTGTTCATTGCGGAAAACGACTGGCCCATGTTCGCACGAACAATACTGCCAAAACTTACCGAAGCGGGCATTGGTTTCGATATTCCGCAGGAAGTCGCCGAACGGATGGGAGTCGACTGCCAGATCGAATTCTACTTGGACCGTGATCTGCAGGGCATCACCTGTGAGGCTGTGGCACGATACGGCGATTTCGTGTTCCAGTTGGTGCCGACCGCCAAAGCGCTACGAGGCGTGATTAATCCGGACTCGCGGTCGAAAGCGGCGCTCATCAAACGAGATACGGCCCGCGAATCATTCGCGGTGCAGGTGGTTCGCCAGCTTTTCCCGACATGGAGTTCTATTGACGTGGCGCGGATTCGTGAGGAAGACGAACAGACTATTCTGCTCTTGCTCACCGAAGGCGTGGATATCTTGCGCTCGGTCGGGCAGGTGTTCTCCACGGCCGCGTTCGACGGCATGATGATGCCAGGCAGCCCTACGGTGAAGGTCGGACTGTCCATCGACTCGAATCTGGTTGAGATTTCGCCGATAGCCGACGAAGTGCCGATGAACGAGGTCGGCGCGTTGCTGAATTCCTACCGCAGGAACCGCCGCTACCATCGATTCAAGGACGGTACGTTCGTTGATCTGAAGAATGCCGATCTGCATGAACTTGATCAGATTGTCACAGATCTTGACCTTGATGAGAAACAGCTTGATTCCGGAAGAATCACCATTCCCGGATATCGGGCGTTCCTCTTGGACGCCCAAGTTGATGATGACGGCAAAAGCGAATCGTTCGTCGACTATGTCAACGATGTGAAAATCATCGACCCGAAACGATACGAAGTGCCCGGCAACCTCAAAAACGTACTGCGCCCGTACCAGATGGAAGGCTTCCAATGGCTTTCCACCTTGTGGGACAAAGGCTTCGGTGGCATTCTCGCCGACGAAATGGGTTTGGGAAAATCCGTGCAATTGCTGTCACTGGTGGAAGCTCGCAAGGGCAGTGGTCCCGCGTTGATTGTCTGCCCGGCGTCCTTGGCATACAACTGGGCCGCCGAATGCGAGAAATTCACGCAGGATCTCACCATCGAAGTTGTGGTCGGCACGAAAGCGCAACGGCGCAAGCTCATCGCAGCCGTGGCACAGCAATGGAAGAACCCCTCGGAATCCAACGATATGCAGCGTACCGATGTGGTGATCACCTCATACGATTTATTGCGCCGCGACGTGGATGATTACGCCGCCTGCCGGTTCGCATTGATGGCGCTCGATGAGGCGCAATACATCAAAAACCATGCCACGAAGTTGGCGAAAGCCGTCAAACAGATCACCGCCGAACACCGGTTCGCATTGACGGGAACCCCCATCGAAAACCGGTTGAGCGAACTGTGGAGCATCTTCGACTTCCTCATGCCCGGATTGCTGGGAACCTACACGAAGTTCCGAGAAAAATACGAACAGCCGATCATGGCACCCGGTTCTGAACATTCCGTCATGGCTGACAAACTGCAGGCTTTGGTCGGACTGTTCATTAAGCGACGTCTGAAAAAAGACGTGCTGACCGATCTGCCTGACAAGTTCGAAAACGTGCTCACCGTCAAACTGGAAGGCGAACAGCGCAAACTCTATGCGGCGCACGAGCAACGGTTGCGCGCCACCCTTACCAAAACCAAGGACGCCGACTTCAATACGAAGAAGATTCGAATCCTTGCGGAATTCACACTGTTGCGCGAAATCTGTTGCGATCCGAGACTCGTCTATGCGGATGCGAAAAACGCTTCCGCCAAACTTGACGCCATCTGCGAACTCGTATCCACGTGCATGGACGAAAGCAAGAAAGTGCTTGTATTCTCGCAGTTCATTTCATTCCTTGACCTGATTGGTACACGTTTGGCTGAACAGGGCGTGGACTTCTACACCATCACCGGCGAGACACCGAAGAAACGCCGTGTGGAACTGGTGGACGAATTCAATGGCAACGATGTTCCCGTGTTCCTCATCTCGCTCAAAGCGGGCAATACGGGGCTGAACCTTGTGGGTGCGTCCGTAGTGGTGCACGCCGACCCGTGGTGGAACGCGGCCGCGCAGAACCAGGCCACCGATCGTGCGCACCGCATCGGACAGACGCAGGATGTGAACGTGTACCAGATCGTAGCCAAAGACACCATTGAGGAACGCATCCTCAAACTGCAGGAGAAGAAAAGTGAGCTTGCCCAACAGTTCACCGACGGCACCGCATCTGGAGGCGTCGGCACACTCAGCAAAGACGACTTGCTCGACCTGCTGGCATAACAATCAACGTACCTGCCGCTTGCTTGAACGCACACGATACGAAAGCAACAGGTAAAGCGCACACTGCGGCAACACACCATGAGGCGACGTTCATGCCATAGGCAAAAGGCATATGAGGCTAAGATCATGGTTTCCGGATTAAAGATTGATGCCTGCTGATAATAGACGCCAGTGAGACGCGGTTTGCATATTTCCGACGATAGGCGTATATATAATCGTGCAAGTTTCAGGGAAGGTGAAAATCCTTACTGGCGGTAACGGTACGACTGACGTTCATAACGGTCCCATGCCGAAGCCCGCGACCCGCGAAAGCGGCTGATCCGGTGAGAATCCGGAGCCAACGGTCAAAGTCCGGATGGAAGAAACGGGGCTCAACATGAGTGTATCCTCACCAAACAATACCCAAAACAACGACGCCGAAATCGCCAGCGAAAGCATGACGCGCCCCGACAACGCGCATTCCACAGGCGTGGCCGACTCTGGACGCTGGTCCACCAAACGCATCGCCATGTATGCGCTGTTCGTGGCGCTGTCGATGGCCGTCAGCTTTGTGGAATTTCCCATTGTGCCAGGCGTTGAATGGCTGAAATATGATCCATCCGGCATTGTCAGCCTGGTGGCAGGTTTCGCCTACGGGCCAGCGGCGGCGGTAATCGTCAGCGTGCTTGGTTTCCTGCCGCACCTGTTTACCAACCCATGGGGCACGCTTATGGCCGTGCTCGTGGCTTTGGCATTATCCGTGCCGGCAGCACTGATCTACCGCAGGAACAAGACCCGCAAAGGCGCGGTCATCGGCATCATCGTCGGTGCGATCGCAGCCTTGGCGATGGCGATTGTGGGCAATATAATCGTCACACCGTTCTACGCGCATATGACCACCGCACAGGTCGTGGCATTGATCGTGCCGGCGCTTCTGCCGTTCAACGCGTTGAAATTCACCATCCATGGCGTGGTCACCTTCCTGATCTACAAGCCGATCTCCAACCTGTTGAACCGCTGAGCCTCGTTCACCATATCGATTCCGCATATTGATGAATAGGAAGGAACCTTTCGACGTATGGAAGGTTCCTTTCGTTTATGAAAGACTTTTTCCATGAATCCTGACAGCGCCACGAACACCATCGCGGTCGAACTGCACGATATTCGTTTCACCTACGACTCCGGCGCGACCTGGGCGCTCGACGGCGTGAACCTGACCGTTCGCCAAGGCGAACGTGTATGCTTGGCAGGACCAAACGGATCGGGCAAATCCACACTTTCACGCATCATCGCAGGACTTGCCGCACCCGATGCCGGACATGTCACGTTGTTGGGAAACAACGTATTCGATGACTCCGGCGCGCACGCTGATGCTTACCGCAGCGCCCGGCATGGTATCGGGGCGGTTTTCCAACATCCGGAAGATCAGATCGTCACCACCGTCACCGAGGATGATGTTGCCTTCGGTCCGGAAAACCTCGCCATTGCGCATGATGATATCGATATGCGCATCGCCATGTCACTTGACGCAGTCGACATGAGCGGACAACGAGAAGCCGATCCCACGCGAATGAGCGGAGGCCAACAGCAGCGCGTCGCCATCGCCGGCATGCTTGCCATGAATCCCGAAATCCTCGTGCTCGACGAGCCTACCGCCATGCTCGATCCGCAAGGCCGTGCCGACATCATGCATATTCTTGACGAATTGCAGCAGCACGGCACAACCATCATTCTCGTCACCCACCATCGTGACGAATTCGTCAATGCCGACCGCATCATTCGCCTGGATAACGGGCGTATCGTGCAAAGCGCTCGCGGTAATACTGCAAGTATTCCGGAAATGGACGAATCAGGCACAGCGCAAGAAGACAACCCAATTGCCAAATCCAATATTGCAAATGGCGCATCGAAGCCAACATCAGCTGTACCAATCATTGAAATCCATAATCTGATATATCAATATCCAAACAGTAGCAAGCCTGTGCTCGATAAGCTTTCCATAACCATCAATGAGGGTGAAACCGTGGCCATCACAGGGCATAACGGTGCAGGCAAAACCACCCTCGCGCGTCTTCTCTGCGCGCTGGAACAGCCGCAATCTGGCAGCATTACCGTCAACACCATTCCCGTCGCACGCCAACGCGCCAACGGCAATATGCAGTCGCTCAAGCGTGCGGACCGCGAGAAACTGCGCGCCACCATCGGCTACGTCATGCAGCACCCCGAACGTCAGCTTTTCGCCGAAACCGTAGCCGAGGACGTCGCCTACGGTCCGCGCAACCAACGGCTTGATGAAGCGCAAGTGGATGAACATGTCAGCCAAGCCATGGCATTGCTGCATATTGAACATCTTGCCGACCGTTCGCCATTCGACCTTTCCGGCGGGCAGCAACGACTCGTTGCCATAGCGGGCGTCATCGCATGCCAACCGCGGATTCTCATTATGGACGAGCCGACCGCGGGACTTGATGAAGCGGCCACAACCCGCGTGCACAATCTCATCCAAACCCTCCACGCACAAGGCATCACCATACTCATCATTTCCCATTCGCAAGCGGAAATCGACGTACTTGCCGACCGGACGATCGCGCTTGACGCTGACCGGAACGTTGGTGGAAAAGTTCGTGATGCCGAGCCTGGTTCTGCTGTCGAATCGGCAGGTTCGAAGAATCTGCACACGCTTGGCTCCGGACATGCAAAGGGAGACGTCCGTGAAAACCGCAGTTTTATGGAACGGCTTGACCCGCGCGTGAAGATGGTGGGCTTCCTGGCCGCATTCGCCATCCGCTCTTTCTGGCAGCTGCTCGTGGCCGCACTGTTGACCGGCATGATCGTTGCGACATCAGGCATCGGCGTGAAACAACTGTTCAAATCGATTCACATGTTCCTTGCATTGTTCGTGTTCTGCGGACTGCTCAATGTGTTCTTCGTACAATCCGGCAATGTTCTTACGAACATCGGACCGATTCCAATCACCGACGACGGTGTGCGTATCGCTATACTGTACGCCTGCAGATTCGTTGCGGTCATTATCGTCGGAGGGGTGTTCCTCGCCACCACCACGCCTACGGCCATCACCGACGCGTTCGAAGCCTTGCTCAAACCCTTCGCAAAAATAGGCGTGCACGCGCAGGAGATCGCACTGGTGATGAGCCTCGCACTGCGGTTCCTGCCCACTCTGGGAAGCGAGGCGAAAGCCATTGCGGACGCACAGGCGGCTCGAGGTGGCAGCATCGAAACGGGAACGTTCGTGCAGCGTATCAAGGCGATGGTTTCCATCATCATTCCGGTGTTCGCAGGGGCGATACGCCATGCCGACAATCTCAGTCTCGCACTCGACGCGCGATGCTATGAAGAGGGTATCGCACGCACACATTGGCGCGTGATGAGCATCGCCAAACGAGACATTGCCGCGGGCGGTGTGGTTGTGGCATATGTGGTTGCGTTGGTTCTGATCGCTGGACTAAACTGAAGGCAGTCGGCGGATTTTACCGTCCTCACGCTACTCTTGAGCAAGCATCATAGATAGGAATGGAACAAGTTATGGCATTAACCAAGAAGCAGGTCAAGCAGCTGCGAGGCCTGGCCACCAAGCTCAATCCGCTCATCCAGGTCGGCAAGAACGATCTGAGCGAAAACGCCATCAAGCAGGCGGACGAAACCATCGAAAAGCGTGAGCTCATCAAGTGCTCCGTGCTCGACGGATCCGGTCTGACCGCCAAAGAAGCAGGCGAGGGATTGGCTGAAGAACTGAACGCGGAACTCGTGCAGGTCATCGGCAACCGTTTCGTGCTTTACCGCCGCTCCCATCGCGACGACGTGGAACATATCCGCCTCGTACGCGAATAAAGCGGGAAACTGACGCGACCAAACATAACAGGGCGGGTGCTTTCTGAAAACCAATCAGAAGACACCCGCCTTGCTGCAATGAAAATAAACAATCGGAAGTCAGGAAACCCCATGAAGGAGTGCTATCAGCGCGCCTGATTCCATTCGGGCTTCCATGTGTACTGCATGTCGTACGCGCTGGCCCAGAACATGTATTCGTTCTCCACGCCGGTCACGAAAATGTCGATCAGCTCGCGCTTGCGCTCCTCGCTCGCGTCGGCCACCAGTTTCTCGATATGATCGAGCAGCCACACGGAATCCTGCCAGAACTCGTCGGTCTTATACATGTCGACCCAGCTCTTGTACGGATTGTCGTCGAGCGTGTCCGCGAACTCGGCGGCAAGACGATAACCATAATCCGCATACACCCAGGCGCACGGCAGCACGGCCACAAGAATGTCGAGAATATCCTTGCCATAGGCGATGGAAAGGATATTCGACGTGTAGGCACGCGCGAAGGCCGACTGGCGCACATTGTTCATCTGCTCTTCGGTGATGCCATAGCTGGCCAAGTAGGAGCGGTGTACTTCGGTCTCGACCTGCAGGGCGCCGTTCTGCACCTTGAGCATGAACGCCATGATTTCAGGGTCGGTGGCCTTGGCCAATCCCAAAGCGTGCACTCTGGCGTAATCGTTCACATAACGAAAATCCTGCAGCAGATAGAAGGCGAAACGCTCGCGTTGCAGTGTGCCTTCGCCAAGCTCGCGGATGAACGGCTGCTGGTAGCCTTCCTCCCAAACCAGGTCGGCGGCCTTGCGCATGCGCTGCGCGAACGGCGGAAGATTGTCGCGTTGGATGCCTTTGGCGGCGTCGAACTCATAATCGAAATCGGTTGTTGATGTCACAGCAGTCACTAGACATGCCTCCCTACGCTGGTGTTAACCATCAGGTTCAAAGGGTTCAGGCCTCACTTGGCCCATCTCAACCCGACGAACACGGGTTCCCCTGCATTACGCCGTACATTATGGCAAAGCCGCACGAAATGTGCAAGAGCCCGTCCGTCGAATGGAATCGTGCCGCATGATGCGAACACAGGCGATGTTCGGTTGAGGGCGAGTGCAAGAATGGAACGTATGACTGAAAAGCAAGTTGCGAAGAACACCATCGAAAAGCTGGCTATCGTCGTGGTGACGTACAGGCGTCAGCAGCTGCTCGCCACCCTGTTCGAATCCATCGAAAAACTCACTGTGGCGCCATGGCGTATCATCGTCGTGGACAACGAGCATAGCGAGGCGACCCAAGGCATGGTCGACGATTTCCGTGAAGCGGTCACCGCGCAGTGGGGCAATACCATCGCCGACCAGTCGGGCAACGAAAGCCGTGTGGTGTACGCGCCGCAATCCGACAACCTCGGCGGCGCAGGCGGCTTCTCCGCAGGTGTGAAGAAGGCATACGAGCTGGGTGCGGAGTGGTTCTGGGTGATGGACGACGACGTGGCCGTGATGCCTGAGGCCATCGAAAGGCTCGCCAAGTGGACCGGCAGCCATGATGTGATCCAGGGAAGCCGATACGACTACGACGGAGGCCCGTTCTACTGGCAGTACGATTTCATCGTGCCTCTTGGCATTCCCAATCCGATCGCTCCGGCCGCGTTCGGGCGTCCCGGCTATCGTGTGATGGACACCTTATGCTTTGAAGGCGGCCTGTTCCGCCGCAATATCGTGGAACAGATCGGTTTGCCGGATCCCCGCTTCTTCATCTACTGGGACGATACGATGTACGGCTATCGCGCCAGCAAGGTCACCAATCCGATCGTGGTGCCCGACGTGATCCTGCGACGTACGCGCGAGATCGGCAACTGGGATATCGCCGGCGTGCGTCAGCTCAACTCCACTTCCGACATGAACCGCTACCACATCATGCGCAACCGTGGCTACATGGCACGCTATTTCATGTCGTTCGGCGATTACCGTCCGCTGATGTTCGGCTTTGGCACGTTGCTGACCGCCGCCAAGGAGGTCATTCGCTTGGTGATGGTGGACCGTGAGCATGCCAAGACCGGCTTGGTGCAGATTGTCAAGGGTTGGTGGGATTCGCGCAAGCTGCTGCATGATCCGGATTGGAAGCCGATGCTCAAGTAATGTGGCTACACCGTCTTCAGACGGTTATTTTCTTATGATTCGCCCCATGCCGATGCGTTGCGTTGGCATGGGGCGAATCGTTTGCAGAAAACAATCGCAAATATTTGCGTTTCATTGCGACAGATTATGCAATCGTATTCACCAATTGTGTATTGTCGGCGCGTTTTGGGGCATGGGGCGAGTTACTATGGCGTTTACCGGTTCGATATACCCACTATGTACCTTGATAGGAGAGGTCGAAGATGATTGAAACTGCACAGGCATTTGGCGTTGACATTGGTGGCTCCGGCATTAAGGCAGCCCCGGTTAACCTCGAGAAGGGCGAATTTGCTGAACCGCGTCTGAAGATCCTCACCCCGGAGGTTTCCACTCCGAAGGCCGTTGGCGAAATCGTTCGCCAGCAGCTCGAGCATTTTGAGGTTCCTGAGTCCCCTCCGGTCGGCATCGCATTCCCCGCTCCGATTCATGTTGGCGAGAAGCTCGGCT
>ERZ791808.2054-NODE-2054-length-13053-cov-1.937144_pt1 | contig 13053 bp, 12 predicted proteins | sample MGYA00510305_ERZ791808 | MGnify/ENA primary metagenome ERZ791808 (study PRJEB30046, sample SAMN00792024) | human gut metagenome | study: EMG produced TPA metagenomics assembly of the A metagenome-wide association study of gut microbiota in type 2... | reverse complement strand
TGCTTTTTCTCCACTGATGCCTCTGTCTGACCGGATGTTTTCCCTGACTTTCCCCCAACCGGCCATACAGCCACCAGAATCAGCAGCCCCACAAGTGCCAGAAGCATAAACCGGTCTTTTTGCCCTTTGCCGCCGTTTTCACCGCTTTTAAACCGCTGCCAGAATGCTTTGAAATCTGCCATTCTCATCGGCCTCCCTACCCCGAATAACCAAAGTGGATCTGACTTTCTGCCATTCCAAGCTGCTGACTCAGCAATTGTCTGAACTGCTTTTTACTCCCGTTATCTGCCTCCATTCCGTCTTCTGACAGCACATGCATAGACACTTCTGTCGGGCATCCGTATGAATCACTGGACACATCTTCATTGACAGAAAGCCGGATCTCCTCTGCCCTTAATCCGCTCATGTCCGCCAGATTCCTGATCTGTTCTGTCATGGCAGCTTTATATTGCTTCATATAATAGGCCTGATATCGTTTTCCATCCTCCCCCTTCATCTGATAGACCTGACTGCCCGTCCTCAGATTCTCAAGCAGACAGCTTACCTCACTCCCAATATTGCCCTGGAGCACCTGCCGCAGCGGCGATGTGATCATCAGAATCAGGATAAGGCCGGTACACATATGAAAATATCGCTTGTATTGTGCCGGCAGCAGATGTTCCATATAGCTGCACAAAATCATAAACACAGCCAGTTTTTTTACCCAGACCAGAAGCTGTTCCATATCGGCTCCTTCCATTATACCGCAACAACCGCAGCCGCGTTGCAGACCACCGCCAGGGAGAGAATAAACATAAGCACACAGCTGGCAAGCACATGCAGCAGCATTCCGACCCCCTGTGTCATGGCATCCATTCCTTCAAGAAGGCGTTTTTCCGTAACCGGCTGGATCACTGCCTGTACAATTTTGTATGATAAAAGGACCATACAGACCCGGACCACCGGAACCGCACAGATCAGCAAAATAATCAGCAGGCTTCCCATCCCCAGCACATTTCGGATAAGCACACCGGAGCCAATGACCGCCCCCACAGCTGTATTCATAGCCGTTCCGACCCCCGGCACAGCGGATATAAGCTTATAGGCCACAGTTTCCTTTGCCCGGTCGATGGCCGGCAGCAGCATGGTCTGCAAAATGTTGATGCCAAGGATAACACCCACAACGGTGCGGATACTCCAACGGATCAGCAGTGCCAGCAATTCACTGAGTTTTGAAAGATAATCTTCTTTTGAAATATGGTTGACCAGGGCCGTCAGTACATACACCTGTATCATTTTCATAATCAAAGAACTCATCAGCCAGTCCGCAGCAGCAATAGCAATCATCATCAATTCATAATACGCACCGGACAGCAGACTGCCCGTTGTAAATGTCAGGGCCGTACAAAACGTCGGCAGCAGCACTTTCATAAATTCTGTCAGTGAATGCAATACATCACGGACAATGGCAGATGTCATCATAAAAGACGTCATCATCAGTGTCATTAACAGTGTATAAGTCAGATAGAAACCAGTTTCCGCCACCTGTTCTTTTGAAAATGCCATGGCAAAATTCGTAAATATCGCACCGATCACTGCAAAACAGGCGATTTTGAATAACAGCTGCTGGTTCTCATAAATGCCACCGGCCACCTGTTCCCGGATCATCTGAAACAAAAGCTGTCCGGCCTCAGAAAGGCTTCCTGTCATCAGCTGTTTTAAAATTGCTTTGAAAGATACAGAAGACCTGACGGTCATTGTTTCCGAAACCGCAGCCTCTATTTCAGACAGATCTCCCAGCATGTCCAACGGATCATCCCTATCGTCCGTGGTTTCACCCTCCGGCTGTTCAGAAACGCCCTCTCCCCCTCCTGGAGCATCCGATCTGATGTCTTTAACAGCTTCATGACTGATTGATGCCTGTACTTCTTTTGCAGGCTTTATGCAAACACCAGTGACTGTCATTCCAATAAGGACACACACAAAACCGATACCATACAGCATTTTCTTTCTCAGGATATATTTCCACATTTTAATTTTTGGCCATCTCTCCATTTAGGCTCCGATAAACTCCGTAATGGCGCTCATCAATGTCTGCAGTACCGGAAGGCTCATAACAACGATCGTCAATTTGCCCAGAAGTTCAATCTGTGCCGCAATCGCCTGATAGCCGGCATCTTTGCATATACATGATGCAAAGTCACAGATATAGGCAATGCCTGTGATCCGCAGAAGAATTCTTATATAGACCGGGCTGACTGCCAGATATTCTCCCAGAGTCTGAATACTTCCGGTAATTTTCTGAAGACAGATCAGTGCAAAACCAAAAATACCGGCACTTATACTGATCATCGAACTGTATTCCGGCCGGACAGATTTCATATATAAAGCCAGCATGGCGGCCGCGATCCCCATGACAGCTGCTTTGATCACTTCCATTTAGCCGCCTTTCATAACGCAAAAAGCTGCTGAATTGTTTGAAACAATTCATAAATATACGGAATAATCCACATCAATACAAGAATCAGTCCGGCAAGACTCGTCAGAAAAGCCTGGTCATCCCTGCCGGAATGCTTCAATATCTGATTCAATACGGAAATAAGGATGCCGACGGCTGCTATTTTAAAAATTACATTGACTGTCATACCGGACCTCCCGGAAAAATCATATTAACAGGATTATAATAAAAAAACCGGACAAAAGTCCAAGTGCAACACTGAGTTTCTGTTTTTCCTTCATATTTTTCCGAATCATATTTTGATTGTCTTCAATCTGTGCCATACAGGCTTCCAGGGATGACAGCTGCATCTGTCGGTCCAGATACCCAAGCTGACTGCCGGACTCCAGAAAAATCTGTTTATCCTCCTTTGTCAGATAGGTGTTATTCAGACATTTTTCAATTTCCGTCTGCCATAAAGTTTTCAATGATTGCCCATCCATTCGGCGCATTTGCTCTGATAGGCCGTGATAAAAATCTGAGAAGGGCTTTTCCTGACGAAGGGCTATCTGATCGATGGCTTCCGGAAGTTCTGCCCCTGTATACCTGATTTCACCATGCAGCATTCTAAGTGACCGCTGCATCTGTCCCAGCTGTACATAGCGCCTCTTCCAGGAGACGCCCATAGCCAGTCCTGCTCCGCCGCATCCTGTCATGACACAGATCGCCCCGATGATTTTGATAAAGAAAATCCATGTCTGCATTAAGAATAGCCTCCACTTTGCCGACTGTATTCTTTCGGCTGAGTATAACATACCGTTCAAATATTTTTTCCTCAGCCATCTGCCGAAGGGCCGGCCGCATCTGCATTTTTTCCATCGAAGCGCCATGTGCCGTTGCCAGCAGACAACAACCGCAATTCATGACAGCGTCTATCGCCTCCTTATCTGTCCTGCTGCCGATCTCATCCACCGCCAGAATCTCCGGTGTCATGGACCTCAGCATCATTTGCATACCCATATGTTTGGCGCAGCCATCCAGCACATCCGTCCGAATACCCATATCATTCTGCGGGATACCGCGATAGCAGGCAGCGATCTCTGAACGTTCATCCACCACTCCCACTCTTCGTCCCGCTTCCTGTCCACAGCCATTGGAAAACTGTCGGATCACATCCCGAAGCATCGTTGTCTTTCCGCACCCCGGCGGCGACAGGATTAATGTACTGCAGGGTCTGCCCTCTTCATACAGCCAGGGCATTAATTCATCGGCACAGCCCCTGACCTCATGGGCCAGACGGACATTCAAAAATGTAATAGGACGTATACTCCTGATACCATTTCCATCCGACAGAACTTTTCCTGCTATGCCCACCCGATGTCCGCCCTGAATGGTCAGAAATCCCTGTCGTATTTCCTCCTCATAAGCATAGATGGAATAATGACTGAGATACGTCATTGTCTCCTGAATTTCCTGTGCCGAAACATGATAAGCTTCCGATGATTCTGTCACAATATTACCTTCCGGGCCTGCCAGATATTCTTTGTTATCATATAAAATCATCAAAGGCCTGCCCGCCCGCAGCCGGATTTCCTGAAGTCTGCCTATATGCACCGGCAATGCCGTCAATATTCCCCTGATATGAACGGAAAAAATCTTCATCAGCTGCTCTTTTCTATCCATTGGCATCACCTCTGGTAAGAAATATATTCAGCTGATGAAGATTTTATGATTGGTTGTCTCTGTTACCTATGATAGGATACCATTAACGATCCCATTTGTCACAGAGATTATTGATCTCATTGGTAAATCGGGTCAGATCCTTGTTGGTTCCGCCTTCATTGTGGCGGATCACAAGCATCAGGCGGCGTCCTGCATTAAGCAGACGTTCAAAGACTGTCGCTGCCTTGCGCTGCATCGCCTTCTTCGGTGTAACTCGTACCGGTTCCGGAGCTTGCAGACATTCATTCGTCAACAGGTCATATTCCGCACCGGTATATGGTGCTACTGCATCAATCCCTAATTCGTCTTTGATCCTGGCTGCAAATACATCTGTCACTGTATCCTCACCATGAACAACGAAAACTCTCTTCGGCTTCTTCTCAAAGGCCCCGATCCATTTCATCAGGCCATCGCAGTCTGCATGACCGCTGACGCCTGCCAGGGAAGTGATCTCTGCCTGTACTTCAATGGTCTCGCCAAAAAGCTTCACTTCCGTCGCGCCTTCCACAAGATTACGTCCCAGTGTGCCTACGGACTGATAGCCGACAAAGAGGATCGTACATTCCGGACGCCACAGATTATGTTTCAGATGATGACGGATACGGCCGGCATCACACATACCGGAAGCAGATATGATCACCTTCGGTGTCGTGGATACATTGATTGCAATGGAATCATCACTTGTAACGGCCGTCTTCAGACCCGGAAAACTGATCGGATTGATACCCTGTTTGATCAGTGCCATCGCATCATCATCATAATATCCCGGTACATTCCTGTTGAAAACATTCGTTGCTTCCACTGCCAGTGGACTGTCCACATACACCTCAAAATTATCATGGTTCTTCACAAGGCCTTCCGCCTTGATCTGCCTGATAAAGTAAAGCATCTCCTGAGTTCGTCCAACAGCAAAGGAAGGAATGACCACATTGCCGCCCCGGTCAAATGTCCGTTGGATGATTGCTGTCAATTCCTTGATATAATCCGGACGCGGACCATGGCTTCTGTCCCCATACGTGGATTCCATAATGACATAATCCGCATCCTTAATATAATGTGGATTCTTGATGATCGGCTGATTCGTATTGCCGATATCACCGGAAAATACAAGCTTCTTCGTCACACCCTGTTCTGTCACCCATACCTCGATGCTGGCTGACCCCAGCAAATGTCCCGCATCCACAAAACGGATCTCTATCCCTTCACATACCTGTATCTTCTCCTCATACCGGCATGGTACAAAATACTGCAGAATCCCCACTGCATCTTCCGTGGTATAAATCGGTACAATCGGCGGTATGCCCGCACGCTTGCCCTTACGGTTCTTCCACTCCGCTTCAAATTCCTGAATATGCGCACTGTCAAGCAACATGATCTGGCAGAGCTGCTGTGTTGCCTCTGTTGTATAAACACTGCCTTTGAACCCCTGATTATACAATAAAGGCAACATTCCCGAATGATCAATATGGGCATGTGTCAAAAAAACGTAATCCACATCAGAAGCAGGAACCGGAATTTCCTGATTCTCATAAAGATTCTTGCCTTGCTCCATACCACAGTCAATGAGAATCTTCTTGCCTGCCGCTTCGAGATAATGCTTGCTGCCTGTTACCTCATGTGCCGCTCCCGAAAAAAACAGCTTCATAAAAAAGCCCCCCTTCTTTGGTAATATTATACCAAAGACAGGGAGACTATGCCACATTATTTGTAATATTTAATACACTTATTATAAGTTGTCTAAAAAGTGACGGTCAATTCGGCAATCATGCATCAACATACCCTTTACTCATCCTCATTCAGTGCTTCCTCAGGCGCCATCGCATAAGTTTCGATGAGTTCCCATATCTCATCACGGCCCTGCTTTGTCACCGCAGAATACGGAACAATCGGTGTGCCTTCTGCTACATTCAGCCCTTCACGGATCAGCTTCAGCTGCTTCCGAACCTGGCTTCGCTTGATCTTGTCCAGCTTTGTGGCGATAATCGCCGGATAAAAGCCGTTTTCAATAATCCAACTGTACATATGCTTATCATTGGCTGACGGTTCATGACGGATATCCACTAACAGAAAGACCATGCGGAGCTGTCTGGATTTTCGGAGATAATTCTCGATCATCTTGCCCCATTTTGCCTTGACAGCTTGTGAAACATTGGCAAAACCATAACCCGGAAGATCAACAATATAAATCTCATCATTCACATTGTAATAGTTGATGGTCTGGGTCTTGCCCGGCTGCTGGGAAACTCTTGCATAGGCTTTTCTGTTCATAAGACCGTTGATCAGTGAGGATTTGCCTACATTGGACTTACCGGAAAAAGCAACCTCAGGATGCTGGTTCTCCGGCAGCGTACTTGTAATACCGCATACTGTTTCCAGATTTACATTCTTTATAACCATTCTTCTTCTCCTGCCAAAACCTTAACTGTTTGCTGCCTGTGCCTTCGGCATACTCTCCAGTGCCACCGGAAGAATATCTGCCATTGTGGATGCATAAACAAACTTCAGATCTTTCGTGATCTCTTTGTCCAGTTCTTTGATATCTCTTCGGTTTTTCTCCGGTACAATCACTGTGTGAATACCTGCCACCTTAGCCGCAATGGACTTCTCACGAAGACCGCCGATTGGAAGCACACGGCCTCTCAAGGTAATCTCACCTGTCATTGCCACATCTGCACGAACCGGAGTACCTGTAATGGCAGAAAGCATCGCTGTTGCCATGGTCACGCCTGCTGAAGGACCATCCTTTGGTACAGCCCCTTCAGGAATGTGGATATGAATGTCATTTTTCTCAAAAAATTCCCTGTCAATATTGAACTGGTCGCTGACAGAACGAATATAGCTGATGGCTGCCATGGCCGATTCCTTCATGACATCCCCCAGATGTCCGGTCAGTTCAAACTTGCCTTTGCCCGGCATTACATTGACCTCGATAGAAAGGGTATCACCGCCTACACTGGTCCATGCCAGCCCCCGGACGATGCCAATCTCATTCTTCGCATTGGCCATCTCATAATCATATTTCTTCGTGCCAAGGAAATGTTCCAAGTTCTTCTCTGTCACTTTGACATTCTTCTTGCCGTCCTGCAGGATCATGCGTGCTGTCTTTCGGCAGATATCGCCCAGACAGCGTTCCAGACCACGGACGCCGGACTCACGGGTATAGTAGAGAATGATATCTTCAATGGCCTTATCGCTGATCGTCAGCTGTTTCGCCTTAATGCCGTTGGCTTTCATCTGCTTCTCGATCAGATGCTCTTTGGCAATATGAAGCTTCTCATTCTGTGTATACGTATTGATCTCGATGATCTCCATACGGTCTAACAGCGGACGCGGAATGGTGGACAAACTATTGGCTGTTGCGATAAACAGCACATCAGAAAGATCCAGTGGAAGTTCCAGGTAATTGTCTCTGAACTTGCTGTTCTGCTCAGAATCCAACACTTCCAGCAGTGCGGAAAATGTATCCCCTTTATAGTCTGTGCTGACTTTGTCAATCTCATCCAAAAGCATGACTGGATTTTTTACACCAGCATGAGAAAGTCCGGACGCAATACGTCCCGGCATGGCACCGATATAGGTTCTTCGGTGTCCTCGGATCTCTGCTTCATCATGAACACCGCCAAGACTGATGCGGACATATTTCTTGTTCAAAGCTCTCGCAATAGAACGTGCAATGGATGTCTTACCTGTTCCCGGCGGGCCCACCAGACAAAGGATCGGGCTGTCTCCCTTTTTCGTCAGTAATCTGACGGAAAGGAATTCGAGAATTCTCTCTTTGACCTTTTCCAGTCCATAATGATCCTCTCGCAAAATCTTCGCTGCTTTGTCAATATTCTTGTTATCACGGCTTGTCTTGCTCCATGGCATTTCAAACAATGTATCAATATAGGTTCTGAGAACACCTGTCTCCGCTGAATTGCCTGCGGATGCCTTAAAGCGTGAAATTTCCTTCTCAAGCTTCTCTTTTACAACATCCGGTGCCTTCAATTCTTCCAGTTTCTTCTCATACTCATCGATTTCAGACTGCATGTCATCGCCCAGTTCTTCACGGATCAGCTTCATCTGTTCACGCAGCACATAATCCCGCTGATTCTTCTCAAGACGGCTCTTGACCTTGTTCTGAATATCCTGGTTGATCAGAAGAACATCGTATTCCTTCTCCATGATACGGCATAATTCTTCATACCGCTCACGAAAATCCATCTTCTCTGCCAATGTCTGTCTATCCTGCCAACGCATCGGCATGTTGGCACAAAGCTGATTCGTCAGTTTAACAATATCCTCTGCCTGTTCCATCTGTCTTGTGATCTCCGGACCAAACTTGGCACCGGCATCGATAAATTTCTGAACGATTTCCTCAAGGACACGGCGCATAGCCTCTGCCTCGTTCTCATTCTCCACCTTTTCTTCTCTGTCATGAATAATGACATCCGTCAGCAAATAGGGAGACACCGAAATCATCTCGTCCAGTTCTGCCCTGAATTTGCCCTCTGCCACAACACGGACCATATTCTCAGGCATCTTGACGATCTGTTTCACCTTCGCCATAGCACCTGCCGTATAAAGGTCTTCCTGTTTCGGATCTTCCTCATCCGGATCTTTCTGTGCCACAAGAAAAACCATCTGGTCTTTGACCATGGCTGCTTCCAATGCAGCAATAGACTTCTTGCGGCTTACATCAAAATGCAGGATCATATCCGGCAGACATACAAGTCCTCTCAATGCCACTGCCGGCATTCTGCAGTTAATATCACTCATCTCTTTTGTTCACCTTCTTATCATTGGTTGCTTGATCTATTTCATTTGTCTGTTTTCTGTATCTGGTCCTAAATTTTTCCAAATTCTATCATAAAAAGGCTGCCGTATCATTTCAACCGGCAGCCTTGTGAATCCTATGCGATTTCTCCGCTGTTCTTGCGGGATGACTTCTTCGTCTGTCCCTTCTTAGATGGGAGCTGCGGCTCACCGTGAACCAGCTCTGGAGCTGCCTGTCCATCAACAACAGCTTTGGTGATAATACACTTCTCAACTGTTTCGTCTGACGGCAGTGTAAACATTGTATCCATCAAAACATTCTCAACAATGGAACGTAATCCTCTGGCACCGGTATTTCTCATGAATGAGCGATGGGCAATTTCATGAACAGCCTCATCTTCAAACTCAAGATCCACACCATCCAGCTGGAACAGTTTCTTGTACTGCTTGATGATCGCACTCTTCGGTTCTGTCAGAACACGAACAAGGGCATCCTCATCCAGCAGATCAAGGGATACACTGACAGGCACACGACCTACAAACTCAGGGATCAGGCCATATTTGACAAAATCCTGAGGCAGTGCCTGTTTCATCAGCTCACTGACATTCTGCTCTTCTTCCTTCACATGAATATCTGCATTAAATCCGATGGACTGACCGCCTGTTCTTGATTCGACAATCTTGTCCAGGCCATCAAAAGCACCGCCGCAGATAAACAGAATGTTCGTTGTATCAATCTGAAGAAATTCCTGATGCGGATGCTTTCTGCCGCCCTGAGGCGGAACAGATGCCACTGTACCCTCCAGGATCTTCAAAAGTGCCTGCTGAACACCTTCACCGGAAACATCTCTTGTAATAGAGACATTCTCGGACTTCTTCGTGATCTTGTCGATCTCATCGATATAAATAATACCTCTTTCGGCTTTCTCAATGTCATAATCTGCTGCCTGAATCAGTTTCAGCAGAATATTCTCCACATCTTCACCGACATAACCTGCTTCTGTCAGAGCTGTTGCATCTGCGATAGCAAATGGTACATTCAAAATCTTAGCCAGTGTCTGTGCCAAAAGTGTTTTGCCGGAACCGGTAGGTCCTACCATAATAATATTGCTCTTCTGCAATTCCACATCATTGCCGGCGTTGGATGCGATTCTCTTGTAATGATTATAAACAGCGACGGATAAAACCTTCTTGGCCTGTTCCTGTCCGATAACGTACTGATCAAGGAAATTCTTAATCTCAACAGGTTTCAGCAGGTTAAAGTCCGCATCGTTCTGATCCTCTTCCATCTCATCTTCGATGATCTCCATGCAGATATCTACGCATTCATCACAAATAAATGCATTCGGACCTGCAATAAGCTTACGGACCTGATCTTGTGTTTTATTACAAAAAGAACATCTTGGCTGCTTCTTGTCATCAATACGACTTGCCATATACTACCTCTTTTACTTCAAGACTTGCCTATGCACGCTTGGTTACTACAGCATCAATCAGGCCATAATTCTTGGCCTCTTCTGCACTCATGTAATAGTCTCTTTCTGTATCTGCTGCAATCTTCTCCAGTGGCTGATGTGTATTGGCAGCCAGTAATTCATTCAGCATACGCTTTGTGTACTGGATACGGTCAGCAACAATCTGAATCTCTGTTGCCTGTCCCTGTGCACCGCCTGATGGCTGATGGATCATGATGGTTGAATGCGGCAGAGCCAGACGCTTGCCCGGTGTACCACCTGCCAGCAGGAAGGCACCCATACTTGCAGCCATACCCATACAAATTGTTGATACATCGCATTTAATAAACTGCATGGTATCATAGATAGCCATACCTGCTGATACAGAACCGCCGGGACTGTTAATATACATCGGAATATCCTTACCCGGATCTTCAGATTCAAGGAAAAGGAGCTGTGATACAATCAGATTGGCGGATACATCCGTTACTTCTTCTCCAAGGAAAATAATTCTGTCTTTTAAAAGTCTGGAATAAATATCAAAGGCACGTTCGCCTCTGCTTGACTGTTCAATGACTGTAGGTACTAAACTCATCCTTATCCTCCTGTCAAACCAGATATGCCCCGCATATCTGTCAATGTCAGCACTTTGCTCAGTCAAAACGCTGTTTAGACTGATTCAACACCACAGGGCTGCGGCAAACTTCTCTGCGGCAGCCCTGCTATCTTACGTTATGATTATTCTGCGTCTTCTACAGTTGCTTCTACTTCAGTTACAGGAACTTCTACAGCAGCCTCTGTGATCATGTCAAGTGCTTTCTGCGCAGCGATATCGCTCTTGATGTTCTCTGTTTCTTCGTCAGCGAAGATTTCTTTAACCTTGTCTACTGTCAGACCATATCTTTCAGCAATGTTCGCAAATTCTTTCTCAACTTCTTCTTCACTTGCTGTGATGCCTTCAGCTGCGGCAATTGCTTCAAGAACAAGTCTGTTCTCAATGTTCTTCTGAGCCTGTGGTTTCATCTGTTCAAGAAGGCCGTCCGGTGTCAGGCCTGTAAACTGATAGTACTGAGCCATAGAAAGACCGTTAGACTGCATCTGCTGAGCAAACTGATCCATCATCTGTCTTGTCTGAGTAATTACCATAGGATCCGGAATATCCATCTCAGCATTCTCTACGATCTGTCTGATAATCTTCTCCTGTTTCTCCTGACGTACAGCTTTTTCTTTCTGTTCTGCAATGCCTTTCTTTACATCTTCTTTGTATTCATCAAGTGTATCAAATTCAGATACATCCTGAGCGAATTCATCATTGATCTCCGGAAGTTCTTTCTTCTTGATCTCATGAACTTTTACTTTGAATACTGCAGCTTTGCCTGCAAGGTCTTTAGCCTGATAATCTTCTGGGAATGTTACATTTACTTCTACATCAGAATCTGCTGTCGCACCAACAAGCTGGTCTTCGAATCCAGGGATGAAAGAACCTGAACCAAGTACCAGAGGATGGTTCTCAGCTGTACCGCCTTCGAATACTTCACCATCTACAGAACCTTCGAAGTCGATAACAACTGTATCGCCGTTCTCAGCTGGTCTGTCAACTGTAATCTCTCTTGCGTTCTGTTCCTGAACTTTCTTCAGTTCAGCTTCGATTTCTTCGTCTGTTACTTCTACCTTATTCTCAGGTACTTCGATACCCTTGTACTGGCCAAGTGTAACTTCTGGTTTAGTAGCAACTTCTGCTGTAAAGATGAAATCTTTGCCTTTTTCCATCTGTGTAACATCGATGGCTGGCTGAGATGTGATCTTGATATCCTTTACTTCTGCAAGTGCCTTGTCATATTCTTCCGGAATAACGATGTTGGCAGCATCTTCATAGAACATGCCTGCACCGTACATCTTCTCTACCATTGCCTGAGGCACTTTACCTTTTCTGAAACCTGGAATGGAGATCTGGTTCTTCATCTTCTTGTAAGCCTGTGTAATCGCCTTATTGAAAGTTTCAGCTGGAACTGTAATTGTCAGTTTCGCCATATTATGTTCTAATTTCTCTACCTGTACACTCATGATATTAATATCCTCCTTCATCTATCCCGAAACCGGTCCCTCCAAAGTGCGGAGTCGGCCTGTTTTCAAGCGCTTATGGATTTAAGTATATTATACATCCGGGCATATGTAAATAGGGGAGAGCCACTTTTTTCTAAAAAAAACATAAAAAAACGGCTGTTATGGTAAACCAATCGATCAAAAGGCCAGCAATTTTCGAGACGCCTCCACCGAATCCGCTACCCCGTGCCAGTTCATTGTACTAATCGCATTGATATATTCCTGTGAAACTTCTTTATTTGGAATACTCACAGTTCCATCTATACTGTTATACGTCAAATACCCCAAATGTACCAGCAATGTTAATACATCATCTTTTGTTGCAAATGTAGTCATGTCATTACTGAATGTTCCGGGATTAATCGAAACTGAATCGCCTGTCAGCATACGAATTACGGAAGCTTTTAACCCATCCATATCCATCTGAATGTAAATTTTTAACGCCTCATATGTTTCCGTCTGATTCCAGTATGTTCCAAACTTATGACGCAGCATAGCTTCTACAACAGATTTAGGATTATACATGGAATAACATTCATCTTTCCACTGCCGATGAGCAACCAATTGATAGCCATCGTACCAGGTCTTAGCTTCCTCAAAACT
>ERZ791808.2047-NODE-2047-length-13082-cov-3.673371_pt1 | contig 13082 bp, 10 predicted proteins | sample MGYA00510305_ERZ791808 | MGnify/ENA primary metagenome ERZ791808 (study PRJEB30046, sample SAMN00792024) | human gut metagenome | study: EMG produced TPA metagenomics assembly of the A metagenome-wide association study of gut microbiota in type 2... | reverse complement strand
CAGATGGACCGCCTGGCTGCCATGAGTGACGATGAGGTGGTGGCTGCTTCCATGCAGCGGGTCAGCGGTGATGTGGAAAAGCTGACCCGGCGCAATATGAAGGAGTGCGTGTCAGAGTATATCCAGACCAAGTGCCTGGAAGACCCGGCATTTGCCCGCCTCACCATGCACCCGAAGAAAACAATGGTTCACTGCTTCCAATACATCAGCCGCAAGGCATGGGAGTACATCCAGGACGAATTGAAAGCAAACGGGATTCAGCCGGGCCAGGGCAGCCAGGGGTATGGCTGCGATATTCCGGATGACCTGTGCTATCAGTGGTCGGAGGACTATTTCCGCGATCCGGACGCCAAAGAGGACCAGGAGCAGGAAAAAAAGTTTGTCCCCCGCCCCTACTATGGCAAGTCTTCCGTGAAATCCTCCAAGAAAAAGAAAGCTGAGAAAAAGCCTGCCGAGAAGAAAAAGCCGGAGCCTAAGCCGGCACCGGAGAAAAAGCCTTCTGCTGACGGGCAGATGTCCCTGATGGATTTTGGCATGGCAAAGGCCGGCTGAGGAGGCAGAGTATGATTGCGTATAAAGGTTTTCGGCCCGGCATGATCTGCATCGGTTATCAGTTTCAGATGGGTCTTAATGTGACGGAAAAGGCCAACTGCCGCCAAAATGGATTCCATTGTGCGGAGGACCCTCTGGACTGCCTGAGCTATTACAGCGATGTAGACCATTCGGAATACTACATCGTCAACGCCGGTGGGGACATCGACGAGGACGAAGTGGATTCCAAGATCTCCTGTACCGAGCTGACCGTCCTTAAACGGCTGACGAAAGAAGAACTGTTCCTCCACGGCCTTGCCTTTATGGCGGACCACCCCAAGCGAAAGTGGAACGAACATGTACGGAAGGACAGAGCTGAAGCATGGAGCGGCTATGCGGCAGTCCGCGGCGCCGACCCCATAGCCAAAGGCCGCCGGAAGGGTGATGTATTGGCCTTTGCCAAGGAGGACCCAGCCACCGGCAGCATCCAGCAGATTGTGGTGGCTACCATTGATGGAAAGACGCTCTTGCCGGATGTCTGGTATGGAGCAAATCTTGAAAGAAGGACGGTGAACTAAATTGAAGAAATCCATGCTTCAAGCGATGCCGGCGCTGACGGCATCGCAGGAGATGAAAGAAGTGGCGATGGCGGATGAGCCAAAAAAGGAGACGACTTATTATGGCCACACCTATACTACCCGCACCTATTTCGCGTTTATGAACTGTCTGGTGCAGGATGGTGTTCTGAAAGCCGCCTTTTTTCTGCCGGATCATCTGCGGCTGGATGGTAATAATCCTGCTTATGAGGTATTTATCGACAAGGAAAACCGCCAGTTTTTGACCTACGATCACTTGGAGAAAAAGTGGCGGGATGCAAAACTGGACCGTTTGGAATGGCCTGGCAGGAACTACTACGCTACTTGCTGGGTCAGCGAGGAAGATGCGGCCTTGGTTCAAGACTATTTTTCCGGCGAGCGCGGTGGCGATCTCGGCATTCTCGACTTTCAAAGGAATGTGAGGGACGAACGGCTGGAACGGCGCCACAAGCGGATCACTGACCCGTGGGACAGGGATCTGGCGCAGGTGCCGAAATTGCCAAAAGATTGGAAACGGTGGGCCGACAAGGTGGCCGTGCGGGAAAATTTTATATTTTACCATTACAAGCGCGGCGGCGCAAAAACCGGCTACTGCACCTTCTGCGGGAAGGAGGTGCCCATTTCCGGGCCCCCCTACCACAACAAAGAGGGGCGCTGTACCCGCTGCCGGCATCCTGTGGTGTTCAAGGCATTGGGACGCGCAGGCTATTTCCAAACAGATAAGTATTATGCCTATCTGATCCAGCGGTGCAAGAATGGTTTTGTTATCCGGGAATTCTGGGCAGACAGAACTTATCGAAAGGATACCCTGCCGCACAGTGAGTCTTATTGGCATGAGTTCCGGCGTTCGATCTATGACCGCAGCGGCGAAATCCGTTCCTATTACTGGGGGATGTACTGCCAGCGGGAAACACGGTGGATTTCAGGGAGCCCTTGCTATTACGCTTATTATGGTGATCAATCCGGCCGGGTATATGGAAAGACTTTGCCCAGCCTGGAGAAAAAAGAACTTCGTCAAACCGGCTTGGCCGAGTGGATACGAAGCCATCCGATCACTGATCCTGAAAAATACCTGGCAGTCTGGAAAAGGCTTCCCCAGATGGAGCAGATCTGGAAGGCTGGACTGCAGCGGCTGACAAAGGAGTGTTTCCATAACTGCGACAACGTGCGGAAGCTGGTGCTGAACCCCAGTGAGCCCGGGCTGATCCGCGCTCTGGGTCTGGATGCCTCAAAATTCCGCCGCCTGCGCCAGTTGGACGGAGACACAGAGACCTTGGCCTGGCTGCAGCTTGAAAAAAAGACAAGCCAGCGCATACCCGATGAAATGCTGCATTGGTTCCAAAAGGAACGGATCAGTGCAAAAGATCTGCTGTTTATTGCAGACCGCATGAGCCTGGTCCAAATCAAAAATTATTTGCAGCGGCAAAAACAGTATTTTGATGGCAGCTGTCGGCAGGCGCTGACCACCTGGCAGGACTATCTGGCTATGGCAGAACGGCTGCACTATGACACCAGTGATGAGATCGTCTACCGCGTGCGCAAACTGCGTCAGCGGCACGATGAGCTGGTTCTCCAGAGTGAAGCTGGGAGCCTGGAGGAACAGGCAGAGAAAATGGCGGCGAAATATCCCCATGTCGATGCTATCTGCATGGAACTGCAGAAAAAATATGCCTACGCCGATGAAGAATACACGGTGCTTGCGCCCCAAGACATCTTTGAAATCATCAAGGAGGGGCGCATGCTTCATCACTGTGTCGGCAATGATGGCGCCGGCGAGCGGTACTATGACCGCATGGAACGCCGGGAAAGCTTCATCATGTTCCTGCGCCGGACGGAGGAACCTAACGATCCCTACTATACTCTGGAGATTGAACCAGATGGAACAGTTCGTCAGAAGCGCACTTTGTTTGACCGGCAGTATGAAGATATTGAACAGGCAACAGAATTCCTGATCAAATGGCAGAAGGTCATTGCGGCCCGCCTTACCGGCCGCGACCTGAAGCTGGCCGAACGGAGCCGTGAGCTGCGGAAAGAGGAATTTATCCAGATGCGAAAAGACCGTGTGATTATCCACACCGGGCATCTGGCTGGCCGTCTGCTGGCAGATGTGTTGCTGGCCGACTTAATGGAAAATACGGAAGTCATGCAGCCGCAGGCGTTACCTGCCGCCGCGTGAGACAGGTTCAATGGCCGGGCGTCCTTTGGGGCGTCCGGCCCACTTTTATAGAATGGAGGTCCCTGATGGGGAAAAAAGGATTTGAGTATGAGATACGCGGTTACAGATATGCGCCTGAGAGTTTCCGTGCTTTTAAAGGGCTGCCGGGACAGAAAATGGAGCAGATCCCACTGTCAGATGAACAGCGCCGGAAAATGGGCTATCTCTGTATGACCCAAGGCGGTAAGGCTGGTGTAGCTTATGTAAAGCATATCGAACGGGAGCGGGAACGCAAGTGCCGTCTGTATATGACCTATGGCTTTCTGATCAAGGAAAATCCACACAGATATGTGTACTGTGCGGAGCTGCGATGCAGGGAAAGCGACCCACTGGCGGTGCGTCTGGATACCCTGCGTGCGTTCCGGGAACATCTGGCTCAGTATGGAGGCCGTATTGAACAGAGTGTGGAATGCGAACTGGATGGGAATTACCGCCCCGTCAAAGTACGGAAGAATTATGAGACTGCCGATTTGAACCGGCCGGTAGTGGTCTGGCTTTATACGGCGTGAAAGGAGAACTCCATGAAACAGCTTGGAAATCTGGCCGTGGTCTGCGCCCAGCGCCCCGATGTGCTGATGCAGATTTATGGCAGCGAGGTAAGCGTACACACAGGAGAGGGGCCGGAACGGGCCGTCCTCACAGCAAAATGGGATGATGATGAGACGATCCAGAGCATCATCCGGGAATTGAATTTTGGCCGGTATGCCCCGGACAGGGAAAGGATGGTGCGGCATGATTAAAAACCTGAACCAGCTCAAACGCGCTCTTCGGCCTGGTATGCGTCTGGAAGTCATTGGCCACTGCCGGCCGGGGTGCATTGGGCAGCTGCGGGAGGTCACTTGGGTCAATACCCAGGGCTTTTATACCAAAACGCTCAATCCGCCCGATCCGAAGCTCAATGCGGCAAACGAGGGGCGCGGCGCCATCCTCTGGTGGGGAGCCGCGCGCACCTGGGAATTTGAAGATGGGGTGTGCAAGTCATACACCCGTAGCGAACATACGGCGGAGACGCTGATTATGGCGTTCCGTGTTTTAGAAAAGGAGGCGGTCTGATGGACCAGAATTTGTTGATGAAGCAGCGGGAACTGAACGACCGGCTCAACCGCTACCGGAATGAGTATTACAATCTCAACAGCCCAAGCGTCAGTGATGCAGTCTATGACCGATTGTTTGAGGAGCTGCAGGACCTGGAAAGTGCAACGGGCGTCCAGATGTCAAATTCACCCACCAATACCGTAGGATACCCGGCGGTCAGCAAACTGGAAAAAACAAATCACTCGATTCCGCTGCTGTCTCTGGACAAAGTGAAGAATGCGGAGGATTTGTGCCGCTTTATGGGAGAGCATCAGGTGATGTTCATGCTCAAGTTGGACGGCCTTACCATCAAGCTGACCTATGAAGGGGGCAAATTGGTGGAGGCAGCTACCCGGGGCGACGGTGATGTGGGCGAAATCGTGACCCACAACACCCGCGCTATTGGCGGCATCCCCGAGAATATCCAATATGAAGACCGCCTGGTGGTCACCGGCGAGGCGTTCATCCGCCCCAGCGATTTTGAACAGCTGAAGACCACTCTGGTGGACAGCGATGGGAAACCTTACAAGAACGGCCGCAATCTGGCGGCCGGCTCAGTGCGCCTGTTTGACGCCGGGACCTGCCTGGGACGGCGACTGATGTTCATGCCGTTCAATGTGCTGGAGGGCATGGAGGAATTGCCTCGCAAGTCGGAGCGCCTCAAGGCGCTGCGGCCGCTGGGCTTTCTGCCCTGCAAGTACATGGTCACCAAGCGCCCTTTGACGCAGAAGGAAACCGAGGACGGTATCCGTCAGCTCAAGGAGTATGCGGCGGACGCTGATATTCCCATTGACGGTATCGTTATTACTTACAACGACATCGCGCTGTCCAAAAGCTGCGGGCGCACGGGCCATCACTACAAGGACGGCCTTGCCTTCAAATTTGAGGATGATTTGTTCCAGACAAAGCTCCAGACGATTGAATGGACGCCCGGCCGCACCGGCGAGATTGCCCCGGTTGCCATTTTTGAGCCGGTGGAGATCGACGGATGCGAAGTGTCCAGAGCCAGCCTGCACAACCTGTCCTTCATTGAGGATCTGGAATTGGCGCCGGGCTGCCGTATCCTGGTGAGCAAGCGAAACATGATCATTCCCCATGTGGAGGAAAACCTGGACCGGGGCAATTTTTCTATGGATGCCGTGATCCCGCACCAGTGCCCCTGCTGCGGAGAGCCGACCAGAATCCACGAAACCAGTGGCCGCGGTGAAAACGGCGAGGAACGGGTCATCAAGACCCTGCTCTGCGACAACGCCGCCTGCGAGACCCGGCGCCTTAAACAGTTCGTCCATTTTGTGAGCAAAAAGGCCATGAACATTGAGGGACTGTCGGAAGGAACGCTGGAAAAGCTGATTGGCCGCGGCTGGATACACAGCTATCTGGACATTTACCGCCTGGATCAACATAGGAATGAGATCATCCGGATGGACGGTTTCGGTGAAAAGTCCTGGCAGCGTCTTTGGGACGCCATCCAGCAGAGCCGCAGCACGACATTCGAGCGGTATGTTATCGCTATGGACATCCCGATGGTCGGCAATACCGCCAGCAAGGTCCTTTGCCGGGAATTTCACGGCAGTCTGGACGAATTCCGGGATGCCGTCTATGGGGGCTATGACTTCCGACAGCTCCCGGACTTTGGAGAGACGCTGCACAACAACATTCAAGAATGGTTTAACAAGGAAGAAAATTTCTGTATTTGGGAGGAATTGCAGATGATGATGAACATTCAGAAACCGATGGAGGCCGACAACCAGACCATCAACAGGGACAATTCTTTTTCCGGAAAGACCATTGTGGTCACGGGAAAGGTCGAGCCTTACACCCGCGACGAAATGAACAGCCTGATCGCCTCATTGGGGGCAGTGGCCGGCAGTTCGGTGACCCGCAAGACCGATTATCTGGTCTGCGGCGAGAAAGCCGGCAGCAAGCTGTCCAAGGCGCGGGAACTGGGTATCCCGGTGCTGACGCCGGAGAAATTTTTCCGCATGGCCGGTGTGGCTTAACACGCCGGGCCATCAAAGTTTGACAATGGGGAGAGGGCTGCCTGCAGCCCTCTCCCTGTATTTTTATGGAGGATATGCAAATGGAAAAACACTATTTTGTCCCCGTTATCAATCGCGTTTACACCAACCGCAATGACAGGCAATACCGCTGCACCGGCGTTGTAGAGAGCAGCCGCCTGTGGGAAACGGTAGCCTATTTTACAAGGCTGTCCGACGGCTGGAGCCTGGCCGCGCACGGCCCCCAAATCTATGAAGACGGGACGATTGAATGGAACTACTCCACCGGCGGGCATTGGCCGCAGTGAAAAGGAGGAAAATATTGTGACCCAAGAAATTATACCTGCATACAGCACCTTCCAGAAGGACATAGATCTTACGCTGTATCACGCCTTTGCTGAATTGGTCGTACAGACAGCCCAGGACGGTGAGGCGAGAATCCTTTACCGTCAGCTGGAAGCGAGACAAATCTGGCAGGAAGATCAGAATGTTTCCAGCTATTTTGAAGCTTACAGCCTGCGCTATCCCGGCGAAGTGCTGGAACGCTTCGAGGAAAAACTGGGGCCAGACATACGCATCCTGCGCGCGCTGGCGCTGGCCCTGGGCTACACCCGCCGGTGCCAGGCCGACACAATGTTTGTGGGCAATCAGCGGAACGATTTTATTCAAAAACTTCGCAGGACCGCCGGGACGGATGTTTACCTGCAAGGCGCGCTCTATCTGCTGGAAACCGACGCTCTCCGGCGCCGCACGCGGCTGGATGAACTGGCCGCCAGGGAATACGCCAGGACGGAGGAGGCTCTGTTTGTGCTCTCCCTGTTTGATGATCCGGAGACCGGCTATCAGGCCATGCGGCCGCAGCTGACGCGGCTGTTTGGACCAGAAAGGACGATTTCTATGGCACGGGATTTTGGCGTGCTGGAATGGTTCATCCGTTTCTACGCTGAAGAGGCAAAACGCTATCGGGGAAAAAACGATCTGGTATTGCGGACGCTGATGAAGCTGCCCTACATGAACATGAAGCCGGACAGCCGGGAATTTTCGGTTTTGCATACTGCCGGGTACAGCATGGAAGAGATCACAATGGCAAATTCCCTGGCGGTGTGGGCCGACCGGATACCGGACCGGCTCTCATCCAAAGGCATTGTGGCGGAAAAGATCGCGGTGGCCTGCGTCCGAATGCTGCTGAACGGCCCGGATGGACAGCCGGAAGAGATCTATGCGTACATCAGCTGGCTGTTCCAGGTTTACAAGAAATTTGAGGTCAGGTACGAGGGATATCAGGATCTCTGGGCAGCCATCCAGACGGGGCTTGCACCCACAGCACCCCAGACTATCCTCTGGATGAATCAAACAATTAAAAGACAGTTCCCTTATCGCTTCGATGTCTTCGACCCGCGATACGACATTCTGGCAAACGAGCTGAGTAATGAGGAATATGCGGAACTGTTTACCGTGCAGATGCTCCGTTCCCGTGCGGCGATCCCGCTGCGGCGCTGGCTTACGCGGTATCAGGCCCTGACTGGTGTGGAGTATATTGAGTATTTTAACAAGCGCCATTGGCTTACGCTTCGCAGCTTTGTTTTGCTGGTGGAGCGAAAGGAGATCAATTTGTGGCAGTTTTTTGAGCAGCACAAGGGGGACGGGGCTCGTGCCCATCCTCTGGAGCTTTTAGAGGAATATGCGCTGAAAATCTCCAGCTGGCGGTGCTTTCGGTTCGCGCAAAAGCTGTTCAGTCAGTACACCTTCTCCCAGCTACAGGAAATTTTCGGAGATAACTTTTATTTCCACCAGAAGTTTGTCAAGAAGGAAAGCTATTATAACAAAAAAGTCCAATCGTTCTCTATGGTCCGGCCGTTCCTGACAGCGGAGCAGCACCGCCAGCTTTATGACTGGATCGATGCCTCGCTCTTTCAGACAGAGCCGGAATACTATGATTCGTTTGTCCTCTGTGCCCTGAAGGCCCCGGTGATCCAGCGCATCTATGACAAACCGCTGCTGGCGTCTGTGCTGCGGCAGCTTCTGACACACGATGCCTGCAGTGGCTACGAAGTAAATCAGTTAAAGGAGCGGTTCTATTCCAAGGAAGAAATGGAGGCCGACCGAAAAGCCACCGCCGAACAGGAAGAACAGGAAAAGGAACGCCAGTGGCAGCAGCAGGTCATGAAATGTCAGGAGAAACTGGCAAGTTGCTATAATGGCAGCGCGGAATCCCTGATCCAGTTCATACACGGATATCATTTTGGTGAGATCAGGAAAGCTGCGCTGGGTATGGTCTATGAAAAATTGCTGGAATGGCCGGCAGGCTGCGCTCAGACCCTTGAGGCGGCGGAAATGTGGAAATTTTTTGAGCTATGCGGGAGTCTTGTGATGTATGAGCCTCGGCCGCGTGGAGAGATATTGACAATGGTGCAAACCATCGTAGGAGGTGAAGCAGCATGACAAACACATTGAAGCATTTAGCCCTGCTCGCCCGCATGGAGAGCAGCGGCCTGAAACTGGGATTGACGGGAAAATTCCCGGAGGATGCCCTGGACCAGACCTGCGAGCAGGTGGAAACTTTTCAATTACAGAACAGGCTCCGCACCGGAAATGACAATACGCAAATTCAGAAGGAACTTGTACGGACGCCGGAATTTGCGGCGCTCTACTATGCGCTGTGCAATGATGGGGTGGATGACCGGTCGATCACAAGTATGCTCCAGTCGGCTATAGCCTGCGATGAGCAGTTGACGCAGTATCCCAAAGAACAAGTGCTGGCGGCAGCGGGAACGGATATCCCTTTGTCCCTGCGATTTTATTACATGAAATTCTACCTGCCGTTTATCAAGTATGAGGAAGAAGGAGAGGCCATCATTGACAACATCAATGCCTTCCCGGCCACAGAACGGGAGGAATTATCCGCATTGACGGACGCACAGAAGAACATGATGCGGCAGCCGTTTCTCGGCCCGTACCTGTTCAACTGGAACAACAATACGCGCGAGGCGCTGGAGTTGCTGGAACAGAACAAGCCCCTTCAGCGGGTCCTGACACTGCTCTACCGGCAGGGGGTGGCGCTTGATCTGAACGCGGCACGGCTCAAAGACCTTTGCTGGGTAGAGACGGCCGATGTGATGAAATTCCGCCGCCTGCTGGCCGCCTTTGAATATGATACCGAAGACCTCAATGCCTTTTTTGAGCGGTGGCTGGAAAATCACGCGGGGCAGTATGACCTTAACTGGTTTATCTCGCACACAGCGCCGCTGGACAAAGGACAGCGGCAGGAGATCCTGCGAAATGACCTGAGCTATCTCAATGCCCTGTACTCCGGGAGGCTCCATCTGGATTTCAGCTCTATCCGGCGCCATCAATTCCCCATCCTCACTTATGCAGTGCGGCATGGGAAGAAGCATTTTCTGGATCTGGTGAGCGAGCACAGCGAACTGTTCCTTTCGCTGGGACGGTATGCGCTGCTGTTTGAGGATAAGTTCTGTGAACACTGCAACCTCAACAGCCTCACAGCCAGGAACCTGCAGGCGTGCGATACAGTAGAACGCGGCAGCAGCCATTTTGACCTGCTGGAAGACGGCAGGCAGTACACCTTTGAAGAGATGTGGCTGCTGTGGCAGCAGGATGAAATCTATGTCCGGCTCTACGCCATGCTGACGCCCCTTTCCGTGGACAGGCGGCTGCTCACTTTGCGCCAGCTATTGAAGCATGGGCTGGTCAGCCACCACATGGAAGACCAGGAACTGGAACAGCTTGCCCGGTGTCTGCTGGAAAAGCCGTTCAGTGAGTGGTATCGAGGCGCTTTTGGACACATCCGCGGCCTGACCCGGAGGACGGCCATGTGGCTGCTGCGGAAATATGAGCAGCTGTGGGTATTTATCCCGGAGATGCAGTCCGAGGCGGACGCGATCTTTGCGCTCAACAACGGGGCGGTGATTGCCGGACAGAAAAACTGGACGCAGGTTCGTGCCGCTGTTTTGACGATGGATCGGGACTGGCTTGACCTGAAAGAAAGGTTTTCCATTACCGATGAATTTGTGGAGCAGCACAGGGAGCCGGTCACCAATTTCCTGCTGCGCGGCGGCAGTGCGATGGTGCGTGCTCTGTACGGCTACCTGCAGGGTGACGATAAGGCTATCGAAGCCCTGAGAAGGATCGTACAGGCCGAACTGATGGGCCAATTCTATGCGTTGAAATATTTTGCCGATGACCTGCGGCGGGAGATCCGTTATCCCATCAGCGAGGTGCAGGAGGCAGCATGGAAACCCAATCTCACGCTGAAGCGGGGAGCATTTTCTGCGGAAGAAGCGGATGATTTCTACTTTACGATGCGGCTGGGCGAACTGCCCCACAGCACCTGCCTTTCCTGCTGGACGGGGAGCCAGAGGGACTGCCTGCTGGCAGCCTTCGATTCCAACAAGAAGATGATCTTGATTCGGAAAGGTGAAGACATTGTGGGCCGCGCCTGCATCCGGCTGACAAAAGGGGCGTTCCAGAGGCCCGCGGACTTTGATTTCTCCTTTGCTGATCTGGCACAGGAGCAGCCGGCGGGCAAAATGGGAGCTGGCGATGAAATGCTGGTTCTGTTTTTGGAGCGCATCTACACTTCCGGCTTGAACGATGAAGAAGCGGAAACCGCAATGAGGATGGCCGTTTCCCTGGTGACGCAGAAAGCGGCGGCCATCGGCACCGTCGCTGTGCTGGCGAGATGCTATCAGGACTGCTATGACCGCGATCAGTATGTCGGCAGCCAGTTCTATGTGTATATCTCCAAGTCCAAGAATGGACAGCAGTATCTGGATTCTATGGGAGGCGCCGCGGCGACTTCCCATAAAGAGCAATATACGGGGGCTGTTTTCCTCGTAGAACAGGCGGCGATGCGCACGGCAGCGCCGCAGAAGGAGGATGAATTTTATGAATGACCGTACTCTGGTAAAATTACGATGCAATAAGGAAATGTTGGATATTCGGACTGTATCCTGGACCCGAAAATCCCCCTACAGTTTTTCCATTTTGAGAAGCGAACTCCAGCAACTGGAGCAGCGGCCACAAAACCGGCTGATTTCCGGTGACTGCGGTTCCTTTGCCGTCCTGCGGCTGACGCAGAGGCCAGGTGACATGAAGATGCTGGAGATCCGGTTCACCTGGCTTCAGAGATCGGCGCCGGTAAAGTACACGGCTGGCAGGAGAATATTCGGCTGCCCTATGAGCCGTTCCATGTTTTTGTGGAAAATGGAGAGGATATGGATGGCGCAGAGTGGCGCCATCTCTCCGTCCCGGAGATGGTCACGCCCCGTTATGAGTTCCATAGCCGGAAAAATCTGCATGAGGTTGCCCGGCGGCCCGTTCTGCGGCGCAAGCTGGGACGAGTCCTGGGGCGGCATTTCCAGTGGCGTGGAACAGAAAAGATCGTCATTTTTGATGATGGCCAGCCTTACAGCTTCTTTTTTGAAGAATACACGCTTTATGGCAGAGGGATCTGCGGCGGCATCATCCTGGATAGCGCCGAGGATTTGGCAAAGGCTCAGTACAGCGTACATACCTAAACAGTACGCTGATTTCGTGTAACAAACGCAGCGCCGCCGGGCAGAGGGATTTTCCTTCTGCCCGGCGGTATTTTTACTTTCTTTAGTATAGTACGGGGCGGCAGCACTCCTTACGGTCGCCCCTTGATTGCCTACCAGCAAAGGCGGGCGGGGCTGTCAACAGCGGCGTTGTTCATCTTGACCGTTAACTGGCTTGACTTGCATTACTGTATCCTCAGATAAAGTTAGTTCAATACAGCTTTATATCCATTAGTCTTATCACCAGTGATGGTAATGAAATATGATTCGCCAAAGTGCGCTTGCCATGAGATTGGCTCCATATACCTTGTGATGTCATCCGGATATATATTTTCATAATTGGGAGCGACATATTCAGTTATGATTCGGAATTGCATTGACAACTCAAAGGTATCAGAGAGATTATTTAGCTCCTCCTTATTCCACACCACAATGTTATCAGAATCGTGCTTGATTAACGATCCATCCGCATTTGATATGCCTCCACTGTATTCGTGACTGTCTGCACAATAATCATAGACCAGTAATCCAATATCTTCTCCTGTTTCTAATTGTATATGCAGGGCTATTTCATCATCAGCAGGCACATATTCGTCAGGAATAATCTGATTGTAAATCACGAGGCTCAGTCCCAGCACAATCGCTGACGCAACAATAATACCGATTATCTTTTTCTTCATTTTGGAAACACTCCTGTTTTATTATTTCATTTTCTCTTGAATGTAAAGAAAATTCCAATAATTGCAGCAATAAAGATAATCGGCGCTACTCTGACAAACAGCCATTCCAATGAGTGAAAAGCTACTCCGAGAACGGCGGTTTCAGGGTCACTATAATCCCAAGCCAAATAAGGGCTATTTAATATTGCCAAGGCCGCAAAAACCATTACTATAATCACACATAATGAAATAAACAGCCAACGAACAATTTTTCTTCCCGCGGTTTTCCTTTGCGCCAGTTGCAAATTTATCACCTCCAATTTTTCAGAAATTGCTTTTAAGTTATCCGCTTCTGCTTCAATTACAGTTTCTCCTAATAGTGTGCTTACAGGTGTTTCAAGCACTTCCGACAGGGAGATCAACATATCGGAGTCGGGAACCGACAATCCTTGCTC
>ERZ791808.2038-NODE-2038-length-13143-cov-3.223869_pt1 | contig 13143 bp, 8 predicted proteins | sample MGYA00510305_ERZ791808 | MGnify/ENA primary metagenome ERZ791808 (study PRJEB30046, sample SAMN00792024) | human gut metagenome | study: EMG produced TPA metagenomics assembly of the A metagenome-wide association study of gut microbiota in type 2... | reverse complement strand
GTACGATTACAGTGTATAAAAAATAAGACAGGAGTGCCTTGGCCCGGAACTCCCGTCTGATTGCTATAATTGTCTATAATTAAACATTCAAATTTATGAAAAAAAATTGGATTATTAGGTGTGGTGTACCTATCCATGTCTTAAAAAAAGTTTTTTTGGTTATGAAATTGACTTTTTTATTAATGATCATGCTTCAGGTTAGTACTTGGGCAACAGGATTTTCTCAGGAAAGTAGAGTGTCTTTGCAGATGAAAGATGTTTCTTTAGAAAAGGTTATATTAGAATTGCGTGACCAGACGGGAATACGTTTTTTTTATAGCATTGATAAGATTAAATCTATTGAGCATCTTTCTATTGTTGCTACAAATGAGATGTTGAAAGATGTGTTGAATCGTTTATTGGAAGGAACGGGACTTACTTATACTCTTTTGGATAACGTGATTGTAATTAAGGATATCACGGAGGTTGATCAAGTGAGGAGAGCTGTCCGATTGAAGGGATGGGTCGTGGACGAGAAAAAACAAGCTTTACCCGGAGTTACAATTAAATTGATGGGTACTTCTGTCGGGACAGCCACGGATAGCCGGGGATGGTTCTCTATTGTTTTGCCGGTCACGGAGGGACGATTGGAATTTTCCTTTGTAGGTTTTTCCACTCAGATTGTTGATTTTAACAGGACTTCGGAGAGGGACACGATGCGGGTGATTCTGAAAGAAAATGTAGTTAACATGGATGAAGTGGTGGTAACCGGGTACCAGTCCGTGAAGAAGAAGGCTATGGCCGGTTCTTTCTCGAAAGTGGAAGCGAAAGATTTGGTGATGACGGGTTCCCAGACGTTAGAGCAAATGTTGCAAGGTAAATTACCGGGTGTTATGGTTGTCAATCAGAGTGGACTTACCGGAACCCGGCAGAAAGTGCGGGTGCGAGGAACTTCGACGTTGGTAGGGAATGCCGAACCGGTTTGGGTGGTAGACGGGATTATTCAGCAGGATCCGCTACCTTTCAGCACGAGTGAGTTGACCAATATTGGTGATGATAACATGGATATGATCAAGAATTTTATCGGGGGTGCCATATCTTGGTTGAATCCAAATGATATACAGGATATTACCGTGTTGAAAGATGCGTCCGCGACGGCTATTTACGGAACGAAAGCGGCTAACGGGGTTATCGTGATCACGACGAAGAAAGGGGAACGAGGACGATTGGCTTTGAGTTATACCGGGAATTTTTCAGTAGGAGAAAAATTGGATTATGACAAGTTGGAAATCATGAATTCCAAACAACGGGTAGATCTTTCTCGTGAGGCTTACCAGCGTGGAGCTCAAGTTCCCAATGATAAAATCGGTTATATCGGTTTGGCATTGGCTTATCAGCGTGGTGAGATTTCTTTTGAAGATTTTAATAATGGTGCTAAGAAATTGGAATCCGTGAATACGAATTGGTTTGATGTTCTTTACCAGACACCGTTTTCTCATTCTCACTCGTTGAGCTTTTCCGGTGGTAATGATAATTCAACTTATTATGCTTCTTTGGGGTATTCTAATAATGAAAATACGGCTAAAGGGAATTCGCAAACTTCTTATACCGGTCGTTTAAATTTGAGCTCTACGTTTTGGAACAAATTGAGACTGAATGTAGCATTGTCCGGTTCTCATGCAGAGACAAGTGCTTTTGCTAGTGGCGTGGACCCGTTTAGTTATGCAATTAATACCAATCGGGCGATTGCTTGTTATCAGGAAAATGGTGATTTGTTTTACTACGATAACGATGGGCGAGGCTATGATTATAATATTCTGAATGAATTAAAGTATTCGGGTAACGAGAATAGAAGCCGGAATTTGAATATTAGTGTGGATGTTCGTTGGACGATGATGGAGGGGTTGGTGTTTGCTACCACGTTGGGGGGGAATACAACCTCAACTTTTGGAGAGACGTGGTTTACGGAACGAACGAATTATGTGGCCAGATTACGCGGGTATAATTATGGCGAACATGATGTATATGATGAGGAATTTAAATTGTCGAGATTGCCTTATGGAGGTGTGTTAACCGTGGATGAAAATGAAAGTTTCAATTATAGTTGGCGGGGGCAGTTTGAGTATGTGAAAAATCTTGGGCGTCATTCGATCAACGTGATGGTTGGGGGAGAACTTACGAGTAACAAGTATAAATCTTATTCTCAGACGAATTATGGATATATGCCCGAACGCGGGTTGTCGTTTGTCGATGTACCCTTGGGAACTCGGCCCAGTTCGGACGTGAATTATACGTTGAACGATGCCTATGCACGTACAAAACCTTCGGTTTCCAAGTCGTTGAGTAATACAATATCTTATTATATATCCGGTTCGTATATGTTTGATAATCGGTATGCTTTTAATTTCTCGGTAAGAGGTGACGGTTCCAATCGATTCGGTCAGGATGAAAAAGAAAAATATTTACCGGTGTGGTCTGTCGGGGCACGCTGGAACGTGACGGATGAACATTGGTTGCAAGGTCAGGATTTGTTGAATAGTCTGTCTTTATCCGCTACTTTCGGGTATCAGGGAAATGTGGTAGATAACGTGAGTTCCAATTTGATTGCAAGGATATTGCCTTTAGATACGGAAACGGGTGAATTCAAGATGACTTATACGAAGTTACCGAATCCCGATTTGAAATGGGAAAAGACAAGATCTGTTAATCTGGGGATTAATTTTAGTATTTTGCGTAGTAAAGTGAATGGGTCGTTCGAGTACTATTATAAGAAAACAAGCGATTTGATCACGCAACGGGAGATCCCTTACGAGAATGGTGAGCATTCCATGTACGTGAATGGCGGTAACATGAAAAATTCGGGTTGGGATTTATCATTCAGCCTGGTTCCGGTGCGGACTAAGGATTTTGTGTGGAGTTTGGGATTTAATACTTCTAAAGTGAACAATGAGGTGAATTCGGAGTTTGAGCCGAGGGGGGATTGGAAAGAGGTGATAGGTGGAAATTATAATAAAAAAGGTTATCCTATATCCAGTTTTTGGGCATTTCGTTTTGCCGGTTTAAATCCTGAGAATGGCGGACCTTTGTTTGATTTGTCAGGATCCGATTCGAACGAGGGGGCTTTGGATGTGACACGATATATGGTTCATGTCGGAAAGTCGGAACCGGATTTGACAGCCGGAATAAATATGAATTTCCGTTACAGGAATTGGGCGTTGTCAACCTCTTTCTATTGGTCGACAGGGAATCAGTGTTTTCTGGACTCTCCTTATGCGGAAATGAATAAGACTTATGGAATGCCTAGCGAGTATAAAAATGCTTCAACTCAATTGTTGAAGCGTTGGAGAAAATCGGGGGATGAGGACTACACGAATATTCCTTCTATTCCTGTTGGAGAAAATTGTTTGGCAATTTATCCGTTTAAAGATAATAGTACGGCCCTTTATCCTTATGAGGCTTGGGCTTATTCGGATATTCGAGTGGTGGATGCCTGGTATATTCGTTGTAATAGTATTAATCTGTCGTATACTTTCCCGGAAAAGATGATTCGTCGTTTCGCCCAGAATGTCAGTTTTTCAATGACATTGACGAACCCGTTCCAGATTGTAAGTAGCGATTTTGACAGTCGTGATCCGGAAGTTGCCAAAGGTAGTCAGCCTTTGACCCGAAATTTCTCTTTTAGTTTGAATGTAAGTTTTTAATTATAATAGATGAAGCGTATGAAATCAATTCTATTAATAATCGTTAGTTCGTTTATGTTGTGGATGTTGGTGGGGTGTGACGGTTTTTTAGATGAATATAGTATTAGCGAGGTACGGCCGACAGAAGTAACTGATTTGGAGCAGTTGCTTTTAGGAGATGCTTACTTGGATGCCGATCAAAAAGAGGTGCAGTATAATATTATGGATATTTTCACGGATGACATTAAATGTAATGGATTAGGAAATGAAGGGTATCGAGACTATTTCGAACACATGAGATGGCGTTTTTTGTGGGAACCGAATATGTTTAATGCGGCAGGAGGAGGTTACGATGCTGCTTTCTGGGAATTGCCGTATAATAAAATTCTCGGATGTAATATCGTGTTGGATTGTTTAGATGATATGACCGGGGAGGAATCCTTGAGGGAAAATTTGCGGGGAGAGGCTTTCGTATTGCGGTCGTTGTATTATCTGATGATGGTGAATATGTATGGAATGCCTTACAATGAGGGGGATCCGGCTCGGAACCCGGGAGTTCCCCTAAAGTTAACGATGGATGTACGTGACGAGCGATTTCCTCGTAATACTGTTGCCGAGGTGTATGGACGTATAGAAAAAGATTTATTGACAGGCAATCGTTTGTTGACGGAGAATGATTATAAACGTAATTTCTTGCGAATTGGCCATTTGGCAGCAAAAGCTCTTTTATCCAGAGTGTATTTATACATGGAAGATTGGGATCGGGCGATTGCCTATGCGGATAGTGTGTTGCAGGTAAAACCGAATTTGTTGGATTTGAATACGGTGAGTTGGAGTACACCTAGGTCTCCGAGTTCTTTGTCTGTTTATTCTATTGATACTCCGGATGAAGTGATCTGGATGCGGGAAGGATACCGGAAACTGGATGATATGCAAGCTTCTGATCCCTGTTATCTTGCTTCGGATGATTTACTGGATTTGTACGGTCCCTGCAATCATAATATGGTGCAAAATAAGACGATCAAGGATATTCGCGGGTGCCTCTATTTTGCTTGGAATTTCAAAATGGCTTTTCCGTCGCTGACGTATTACCGAAGTTATTTATCTATTGGAGGAAGTGATAATGGGGTTTATCAAGGAATACGTACCGCAGAGATGTATTTAAACCGGGCCGAAGGATATATTCGTAAATATATGGTGGAGGGAAATATGTCTTATTGCCGGAAAGCTCTGGATGATTTGAACGAGTTGAGAAGACATCGTTTCAATAAAACGTACGAGTATGAAGAGGTTAATATCACGGATCCGGAATTGTTGTTCAAGTTTTATCAAGAGGAACGACGTCGTGAATTGGCGGGGGATTGGATTCATCGTTGGTGTGATTTGAGAAGATACGGGATGCCGGAGATCAGTCACGTGTATTTTGAAACTTCTTCAGGTAATAAAACAGAAATGACGCTTTCTAAAAACAGATACGTGCTACCTATCCCGGAAGAGATTATCCGTTTGAATCCTTTGTTGGAACAGAATAAATAGTTGAAACTTAAAGCGAGAGAATTATGAGATATCTTTTGACGATTATATTAGGATTATTTTTATGGACGGGATGTAATGATGACGATGAAACATTAGTTCCTTCCACGGAACCCGAATTCCGCTATGTGCTTCCACAAGGTCATCATGATTATGATACGAAAATTGTGAACTGGTATGAGGATTGTGGTTTTTACATTTTATATAAGTATGAGGATAAAGATGTATTCTATAATGAAAATATGCCTTGGGCCGGTTTTGTTCAGGATACATTACGAATAAATGAAAGTGACCTTGTATTTTATAATCGTGGTTTGGTTGTTGAGTTACCGGATGAAGAATACGTGGGAAAACAGTTGGAATGGATAGAAGAACTTTTTCTTAATCATTATCCGAAAGAACTATTGAAAAAGTGGTTACCGAAAAAAATTATATTAGCAAAGAATGTTGCTAATTGTATGCTATTAGGTAATAATGAAACAAGTAAAAGTGTGCGAGATTATTACAAGGAAATTGCTAACACGTTAATATTCAGTCATGGCGATGTTTCCGTGAATGAGTTGACGAGTAGTACGTTGCAAAAGATGAAAAATGAACTGCATCTTTGGATGTTGACCGAGAAGTTGGTTGACGATTATCCGTTGGAGAAATTAGAAAATTTTTTCTCCGTGACGGATTATGCTAAAACGTTATCGGCTGATTATTATGAAGAATGGAAGGCGGAAGGTTGGTTGGGAAGGTTGGCTAACTCTGAAGATGGAGCGAAGATTGAGGATGTAAAATTGTATGTGGAGATGATTATTACCGTTCCGAGGGAAATCTTGGAAGTAAATATGGAGACTCTTATGATGGAGGATTTCGGTTTATTTCGAAAAATAATGATGAATTCTACGTATAGTAAGTATGCGGGTTTTTTTACATCCTTCCACGGATGTTAATGGGAATATTAAAAAGAAATATGACTTTATCACGGGGGTATTTAAAGCATGGGGCGTGGATTTGGAGGCTATAGGTGAGCTTTATAATGAATAGTTTATGAATGAAGTGTGTTGAAGTGCACAAGACTTTAACACACTTTTCCTGTTTTGATGATTGAAATATCATGACGGTTTACCACCGTCAAGGGGGAATATCGTCTAAATTTTGTACCTAAAATAAATCGTTTGTATGGAAAATCCAATTGTAAAAGTTGAACGTTTGTATCATCGTTATACAACCAGTCGCTGGGCTATAGAAGATATCAATTTTCAGATTAGCGAAGCGGGAGTTGTTGGGTTGTTGGGATCGAATGGGGCGGGTAAATCGACCACGATGAATATTATTTGCGGTGTGCTTAAGCAAACCTCCGGGGAGGTATATATTAACGGGATCAACACGTTGAAAGAGCCCGTGAAAGCCCGTAAAATGATCGGTTTTTTGCCTCAGAAACCACCTTTGTATCCCGATCTGACAATAAATGAATATTTGCGTTTTTGTGCAGAGATTCAATGGATGGATAAAAAAAAGATAAAATCGGCAATTGCTAGGGCGGAAGAACGTTGTGGTATTACGCACATGAAGGATCGTTTGTTACGGAATCTTTCCGGGGGATACCAGCAACGTGTCGGGTTAGCCCAGGCTATTTTACACGATCCGAAATTCGTGGTGCTGGATGAGCCTACGAACGGGTTGGACCCGAACCAGATTCTTGAAGTGCGTCAATTGATCAAAGATATCGCAATAGATCGGACCGTGATGCTTTCAACTCATATCTTATCGGAAGTACAGGCTACCTGTTCTTCGATTAAAATGATCGAGCATGGGCGGGTTGTTTTCTCCGGAAGTACTGAAGATTTTGACAATTATATAGAACCTAATACGCTTTATCTTGAATTTGAATTGCCTCCTACTATGGATGAATTGTTGAAACTTTCCGGGGTGAAACGCGGAGAGGTGATAGACAATCATGCCATTCGTTTGTGGTATGACGGGGGACGCGACACGATCAAACAAATCATGCGGGAAGCTACTTCCCGGGGGTGGGATATGATTGAACTTCGCAGAGAGAAGAGTTCTATGGAAGCCGTGTTTGCGAAGTTATCCGGAAAATAGTCAAATTATTCAAAGAAATAGAAATTATGAGAGCAATATACAAGATAGCTCGTTTGGAGTTGTCAAATCTTTTTTATTCACCGATTGCATGGTTGGTATTGATTCTATTTGTCTTTATGACTGCCATGAATTTTACAGATGTACTTTGGGGATATGCGAGAAGTCAGGAATTTCGGGGAGGTGGTTTATCCGATTTATCCCGGACTTTGTTTTTTGATATGACAGGACGGGGATTGTGGCCTAAAGTGACTAATTTGTTGTATATGATCATGCCTTTATTGACCATGGGGCTGATCAGTCAGGAATTTAGTAGAGGCTCTATTAAATTGTTGTTTGTGGCCCCGATTACCAGTAGACATATCGTGTTGGGTAAATTCTTGGGAATGTTGATGTACGGGGTGGTTATGTTTGTCGTGTTGCTGGTATACGTGGTTCTTGCCGGATGTTGGATCGAGTCTTTTGATTGGGCCGCGGTTCTGACGGGATTATTGGGTTTGTATCTTCTTTTTGCCACTTATGCGGCTATCGGTCTTTTCATGTCTACGTTGACGAGCTACCCGATTGTGGCAGCTATTTATATGTTGGCTTTGTTAACCTTTTTGCGTTTTGTTTCCGGTTTATGGCAGGAGTATACTTTCGTGCGCGAAATTACTTATTGGTTGGCTTTAGATCGTCGGGCAGGAACGTTTATTAATGGGATGATTTGTAGTGAAGATTTCCTTTATTTTGTCATTATGACTACTATGTTTCTTGGTTTTGCGGTATTGAAATTGCAATTTATCCGGGAACGTCGATCTCTTTTGAGTAAAGTCGGGCGTTTTCTCGGTGTATTTGTTATCGCGATGTTACTAGGATACGTGACTTCGCGCCCGATGCTGCGATTGTATTATGATTCCACGCATACGAAATCCAATACGCTGACGCAAGCCAGTCAAGATATTGTCTCTAAATTGGATAGAGGTTTGAAGATCACCACTTACGTGAATTTATTCGGAAGTGTCTATAATATCACTCCGGCAAAAGTGATGACAGATATTGCCCGGTATAATTCTTATATTCGTTTTAAACCGGAAATAGAGATGGATTATGTGTTTTACTATTATACAGATACTACGGATGGCTATTTTCAGCAGCGTTTCCCGCATAAAACTTTAAAAGAAGCGGCAAAAGAAATGGCCAAATTCCAAGGCGTGAATGTAAATAAGTATGTACCGCTATCGAAGATAGATACTGAAGTGGATCTAAGAGACGAGGCATATCGTTTCGTGGCTTTGTTGGAACGGGAAAGTGGGGAGAAAACTTTCCTTCGGGTATTTCAGGATGCACAACGTGTTCCTTTTGAGACAGAGATTTCTGCAGCGTTGAAACGTATTACCATGAAATTACCTACTGTCGGATTCTTGTCCGATCATAGAGCCCGCACGATTACAGGCGATCGGAATCGGGATTATTCGTACATGGTATCTGAGAAATTGTTTCGGACAGCATTAATTAATCAAGGGTTCGATGTGGCGGATGTTAAATTAAGTCGGGATCCTCGATTACTTGATCATTTGGATATTCTTGTTATTGCCGAACCGATGGAACCCTTTACGGATACGGAACTCGATATGCTGTTCCGTTACGTGGAAAGTGGGAAGAATCTGATTCTTGCAGGGAAACCGAAAACAAATGGATATTTGAAGCCGTTGATGGATAGATTGGGATTGGCTTTTGAAGCCGGGATATTGGTACAGGGGCAAGATCAGGTTGAAAAAGGTCGTGCAGACGGACCTTCTGTCAGAGGATCTTTGCCGAGTCCGGGAAGTACGAAGCAAGAGGTAGAGAGGGAATATCCTGTTAGTTTATATCTTTGTAAGGTAACCGATGAAGCAAAAGATTTGTCTCGCCTTTGGAGTGTCTTGTATCGACAAACGAGGGTGCCGGAATGGCCGTATACTATCGTGATGCCGGGAGCATCGGCAATTAATCAGGTGGAAGATAAGGGATTCCAAGTAACTCCATTATTGATTGGTGGAGACCCCACTGGTTGGAACGAATTGGAAACGATAGATTTCATAAATGAAATACCCCAGTTGAATACACAAGCCGGGGAACGGTCTGGTGTAAAAACCACGATGATGGCTTTGGAACGTGAACAGGCCGGAAAACAGCAACGAGTTGTGGTGATCGGTGATGCGGATGCTTTCAGTATGGGTGAAGTGATGGCCAATCGTAGGGGAATTCTTTCTGCTAACGGGGGATTGATCATGTCTATGTTTGAATGGTTGTCTTACGGGGAACTCCCGATAGATACTTCTCGTCCGAATCCGATTGATAATACCATGACGATTGGGGCTGAAGGAGCAGAGTCCGTGAAGACTATCTTGCAATGGATTTTGCCCGCTTTGATTCTTTTAGGAGGCGTGTTGTTGCTGATTCGAAGAAAAGGGAAATAGCTTTTGTTTAAGATTTGATTTTGGTGTCGTTCGATAGAATGAAGTAGTGAGCTGCATTGTATCACGGAGTCGTGACCGGGGTGTCTTTGGGACACGACTCCTTAGCTTTAAAAGAAGAAGTTAAATGAAATAATAAACGGAAAATGAAGAATTTATTTATTTTGATTTTATTGTTCGTGTTTACGGTACTTTCCGTAAAATCTCAAAATTACGAGGCGTTTAACAAGTTTATGAGGGATTATTCTCATGGATGGACTTTGGAATTTAGAAAGCCGTCAGGTCGTACGATGGAGATGGTTAAACAGGTAGGGGAGCCTGCCCCGGAGTTCTATTTTGATAAGAAATTGAACAGTAAAGCTCTGAAAGGAAAATTTGTTGTGATAAATTTTTGGTCTACTTGGTGTGGCAGTTGTGTAAATCTGGCTATGGATATTGATACCGTGTTGTTCCGTAATAAATATACATCTTTATATGGAACCTTATAAAGATGTATATTTTATCGGGGTTGATTCACACGAGAGGATGTCGGAACGTGATGCGAAGAAATGGTGGGAAGATCATGGATTCAACTATCCTTCCGGTTATGGGAAAGGTGCGGATGCTTGTGCTGAAGCTTTTCATGGAAATCATCCGGCGGTCATCCTTATTGATGATAAAGGTATTATCCGAGGACGTTGGGACGGTCGAAGTCCTAGGTTGGCTGAAATGATTCGTGATGCGGTTTGGGTTCTTAAGATTGTTCCAGAACAGGGGATAAAAGCGGATGTGACAACTGTCAAAGAACTCGTTGCTAAGGACGAATTTATTAAGGCTCTTTATTTGCTTGAGATTATGCCGGAAAGTATAAAAAGTGCCGCTTTAAAATATCAATGTAAACTGGAGGTGTCGGGAATGAGTGCGGCTCGCTATTTCGAGTTTATACAGGAAGAGTATCAGGATGATCCGCAATATCACGACCTCATGGAAGAGATTATGTATCTGGTAGTGGCTTTCCAAACGAAGTCGGATGTCATAATCAAGAATGGTTTGGATGCTGCAGATGTTTTATTAAAAAGTCGAAAAAATATGGATTATCGGGTCCATGAAACGACGGGGATTCTGAGTTTCCGGTACGGAGAGAGTTTCAAAAGTAAAGGGATAAGATTTATGGAAAATAGTATCCCGACTGCTAAAATGAATCACGTGAGCGGGGATACGATAAAACGTTTGGAAGAACAGTTGAAAAAGTATAGGGAGATGCGATAGAAGATTGGAATACTTCTTTTTGTGATGATGGTAATGTATTTGTTAAATTATCTGGGCGACAGTTGATTGATTACTTCTGAAAGTAAACGATATTTTTTTTCTTCTACAACTAGAAGATCCATTAAATATAATCATGGAATAGAAAAGGGTTTCTCGTTATAATTTTTCCCCGGGATTCCGGGGAAAATATTTGATGATGTCGGACTATTTACGAGAAAATAGTTTAAATATTTATTTTTGTAATTTATCCGCTCTTTCTTTTAATCTGGCTGCACGAGCCTCGCTATCCGGGTGGGTAGAGAACATCTGTTGGATGCGAGATGCTTTTTCTCCTCCTGAGTTGGAGAGTTCCACCAGTTTGGTTAAGGCTTTTGACATGGCATAGGGATCAACTTTTTGTTGAAGGCAAAAATCAAAAGCGTAATCATCAGCGGCGTATTCTTGTTTTTGAGAGAATTGAGCCCCCATGAAAGCCTCTGCTAGCGCTCCTAGCTGGGAATCGGTCAATTTTGAAGCGGTCTCGCTTACCGCACCTGCCATGTTCTTGGCAGCTGAGCGGAGATAGGCGTTTTTCATAGCGTGTTTGGTGTCTTGGTGTACCACATGTCCGATTTCATGACCGATAACGGCCAGAACCTCGTCGTCAGTCATCAATTCCATTAATCCGGCAAAGATGCGGATGCTTCCGTCCCCGCAAGCAAATGCATTAACATCAACAACTTCATATATAGCAAAATTCAGATTCAAACCTTCAATTTCGGGGAAGTTCGCCGTGATTTTGGCCAAGCGTTTACCTAGTTCGCTGTCCGGTGCGGCCACTTTATTATGAGTGTCCATCCATTGAATGTATTCTTGGCTCATGTTGGCAATGTCTTTGTCGGAAAGGGTGATTGCTCCTGCTGCGTCTTTGCCAGCTTGGATAGCTTTTTTGGTGTCAATCTTCATTTTGCCGATTTTAATTTGTGCTTGTAGAGTTAAGGTCCCAGCAAGTAATAATACGCACATGAATAGTTTTCTCATCGTTGTAGTGAATTTTAATGTTTGATTATTAAATATTTCCTTATTCTCGTTAGATTTTATATTATCGGCTGCAAAAATAAATATTTCTCTTATATCTTCAACGGGAAAGAATTATTTAAAAATATTCTTGCGAGAAGTGAGCATGTGAAGAAAATTATATTACCTTTGCATCGCTTAAATGAAAAGGACTCGTAGCTTAATGGATAGAGCACTTGGTTACGGCCCAAGAGGTTGTGGGTTCGACTCCCGCCGAGTTCACGAAAATGTCTGGAAATGGCATGATAACTTACTAGACCTTGTATATCAAAAGATTTACAAGGTTTTTTGTTTTAAAAGACAATCGATCACGCTTTGTATTTCCATAACTTGATTGCGAGACAAATAGCTTAATCCTTGATTGTTAATTTGCACGTCATATTCGATTTTGAGAATCGGCTCACGTGAAAAAGGCTCACGTGAAAAATAAGGTGGAGCAGTTTCGAAAGTATTATCTTCGCGTGTTTACTAAATATGACACGATGAAAGAACTTCTAGATTTAATTTTACCCGGGGATGTCCTCGCTTTTTTCGAGGTAGTGAAGGAGAGCACCACTAGTGATCAAATTGATATCTACCTTGACGAGAAAAATATCCCGCCGCACGAGTATGGCGGTCAAGGCGTTTTATCCAAGGGTTTCACGGGCACGACCAGGATCCAGGATTTCCCGTTACGTGGCCGGTCCGTTTACCTTCACGTTCGTCGACGTGAATGGCAACTACCGTCGGGAGAAGTTGTTAGCAACAAGTTTTCCCTGTCTTCAGATGGCACGCGTTACTCTAAGGAGTTCGCGTCTTTTTTAAAAGGTATACTTGGATAATTACCCGATCAGCGGCAAGAGCCTGGAGAAGTTCTATCACGTTAACGGGGATTTGCTGGTACAGCAATACAAGAAACATCTAAGCGATTACCCGTCCTGGGCCCCACGTTCCCACGCTGACAAGTGGCTGGTCTTTCCCGAGAACTTGGGTCCCCGCTTGAGTATCGACGAGAGTTCGCTCTCCCGTGGCGAGTTGTACACGATCGTCACGAACAAGGACGGTCACGGTGGCAAGGGTACCCTGGTTGCCATCATCGAGGGGGTAAAGGCCGTGGAAGTATCCAGGATATAGAGGAAACT
>ERZ791808.2036-NODE-2036-length-13156-cov-2.510266_pt1 | contig 13156 bp, 15 predicted proteins | sample MGYA00510305_ERZ791808 | MGnify/ENA primary metagenome ERZ791808 (study PRJEB30046, sample SAMN00792024) | human gut metagenome | study: EMG produced TPA metagenomics assembly of the A metagenome-wide association study of gut microbiota in type 2... | reverse complement strand
ATCTGGACATAAGGAGATACCGTATGGATCACAACAAATACATGACTACAGGCGAGTTTGCAAGGCGCATGGGTGTGACAAAAAATACCTTGTTTCATTATGATAATATCGGTTTATTTTTACCGGAAATTGTGGATACCAACGATTACCGCTATTATTCCATTTACCAGATGGAAGTATTTGACACAATTATCATTTTGAAAGAGATGGGCATGCCGTTAAATGAAATCAAAGAATTTATGGATCATCGAAGCCCGGAAAGCCTGATGGAACTTTTTGAAAAAGAGGATAAAAAAATCACAGAACAGATCAAACGATTAAAATACCAGCAACAGTTTATCCGTGGCAGAAAAGAAAAAATGAAGGGAATCTGGAGCATTGACTTTGAGCACGTTTTCCGAAAGCAATTTCCGAACCGCTACTATATTTATGAGGAAATCCGAGATGAAACGGATGCAGGAATCCTGAAAAAGACGAATGAATTTATCACTGAATTCGAGCGCAGAAATTATCAGATGGATTATGAGATCGGCTATATCCAGAATGAGAACGATATTCTGTCCGGTGTTTATGACAATTACACAAATGCGGTCATCCTTCCATTTAAAAAGCCAAAAGGTATGGACTATCAGATACTCAAAGCCGGTGAATATCTGACGGGCTACCATAAAGGCCATTGGAATACGATCGGGGCCGCGTATGAACGACTGCTGGAATATGCCAGATGTAGGCAGATAAAAATAGATCACATTTTTTTAGAAACATATGCCGTCAATAATCTGATGGCAGAATCGATTGAAGATTATGTGACGGAAATTGGTGTCAGAATCATTTCTTAAATGTAAAAGCAGGGCATCCCCTGCTTTTATTAATCCTTATATAAGATCTTCTCTAATTCTGCTGTCGTCTTAACATAATAATCACAGTATTTTTGCATATACTCCCGCACGACCGGAATCTGGTTATCCGACCAGCCAGCACAGGCAAATGGAACGCCGCACGCCTTTGCCATATCATAGCCGGGTTTTAAATCATCCACCATGAGAAGTTCCTCCGGTTTTAAGTTCAGAATACGCATCGTTTCCTGCAATGCATAGGGATGCGGCTTTCTTTTCCCCTCCGGACATGCCCAGTCGAAAATAAGTTCCGGCATCGGCAGTCCTGCCGCCTCGTAATCTCTCAAAATCGTCTTTCGCATGGAATGGGAAGACACACAGATTTTGCCACCATTTTCCATGTAAGTATGCAGTATCTCCGGCAAACCCTCATAGACAGCCGGGATTGTCACTGCCGCCGCACGTTCCCACTCTGCCTCCTGATACCTGATCTCCTCCGGCGTATAGTGCAAAATGTCCGCGCACATCTCATAAAATCCCGGATCAAAATTATACTCCACAAACTGTTCATAGCTCATAGTCGTGCCACGCAGATCTTTCAGTGACCGCAAAAATGCCGGGAAATTAATCTCCGGTGTACTTTTTACAACCGTGTCATCGTGATCTAACACAAGGCATCTGACTCTTAGTTCTCGTTGCTTCTTCTCAGACATTTTTAATCGTTCCTTTTCAATGATTTCTGAGTTTTCCCGCCAGATAGAGCAGTACATCTTTACGTGTGACAATTCCAATAAAAATGCCATTGTCATCTACTACAGGAACAAAGTTCTGGTTCGTGATCTTCTCAAATAAATCTTCCATGGATTCCGAGATTTTTACTGCCTCGTTGTCTCTTCGCCTCTTTACATCTGTAATTCGGATTTTTTCCATGCGATGGACATCCGGAAAATCTTTTTCCTTCATCTCCCACAGCAGATCCCCCTCCGTGATCGTACCGATATATTTTCCATCAAGCGCCAGCAGTGGAATCGCACTGTAACCGTGATACTCTAACTTTTCTACGACCTGTCGTAAAGTATCATCCTCCTCCACATGTGCCACCTCTTCTTTTGGTGTCAGAAAAAATAATATATTCATCTTTTGCACCCTCTCCTGTTCTTCTCTCTTGCACTCATTATATCATGAAGCAAAGCTTCATGATCAACATTCGTCGCTCGCCGAACGCATGAATGCGTTCTTCTCACTTGCACTCATTGTATCATCAAGTACTGATGCACACCAGTGAAAAGAATATAAATTTTTTATTCCTTGACAAATGTGTCCTTTTTTGTATAATCTATTTTTAAAATGTCTAATTTTAGACTATTATATAAAAACCAAAGTAAATCAATTTTTCGCAGGAGTGTATCGGTCTATGTTTCCTTCTGAATTATTAACTGCAAATAAAAAAATCATGCATGTATACGAATCTTTTTGCATACCTCTCTGTAAGAAGTACCAGCTAAACCAGAGCGATCTGGATTTGATTTTATTTATCGCTAACAACCCAATGTATAACACCGCAAAGGATGTCTGTGAAATCCGTGGGATCAAAAAAGGCATTGTCTCGGTAACAACGGAACGGCTCGTCCAAAGCGGCTATCTGATCAGAAAAAATGACATTCATGACCGAAGGATCCAACGGTTATGCCTCACGGAAAAATGCCAGCCTATAATAGCAGATGGCAGAGAAATGCAGACGCATTTTTTTACCTCCATCACCGCCGGGCTGACAGATGAAGAATTGAAACTTTACCAGAAATTATCGGAAAAGATCCGTGATCAGGTGATCAAATTAGAAAAGGAGTTGTAAAATTATGATGACATTTATTATATGTCTGCTCGCCGGACTTGGCGCAGGACTTGGAACCGGCTTTGCCGGAATGAGCGCAGCGGCTGTGATCAGCCCGATGCTTATTGCTTTTTTACATATGGACGCCTATCAGGCAATTGGAATCGCACTTGCCAGCGATGTCCTTGCGAGCGCAGTTTCCGCTTATACCTATGGAAAAAATAAGAATCTTGATATCAAAAACGGACTTGTGATGATGTTCACCGTCATGATTTTTACCTTTATCGCAAGTTATCTGGCAAGCTTTATCCCAAGCACGACCATGGGCGGTTTCTCCACATTCATGACGATGTTACTCGGTATTAAGTTCATTGTAAAACCCGTTATGACAACCAAAGAAACGATGGCTGCCACCGATCCGAAAAAACGGATCATCCAGTCCATCATCTGCGGAACTGTCATCGGATGCATCTGCGGCTTTGTCGGTGCCGGAGGCGGAATGATGATGCTTCTGATCCTGACATCCGTTCTGGGCTACGAATTGAAAACGGCAGTCGGAACCAGTGTTTTCATTATGACTTTCACCGCCCTGACCGGAGCACTCAGTCATTTTGCGATCGGAGGCACTCCTGATTTGGTTGTCCTTATTCTCTGCATGGCCAGCACTCTGATTTTTGCCAGAGTTGCCGCTGTTCTTGCGAATAAAGCACCGGCAAAATTGTTAAATCAGGCGACTGGTGTGATCTTAGTGATCCTCGGTGCTGCGATCATTGCTGTGCAGTATGTTTTCTAAAAATCAGATCAACATAATGTTCTGCATTATGCCGGTTATCTTCCACTTCCTCTTCTGTGAGCTGGCGTACTACTTTTGCAGGATTGCCAAATGCCATGGAATTGTCCGGGATTACCATTTTCCCGGTGACAAGTGCACCAGCTCCGATGATACAGTTTTTCCCGACGACTGCACCGCTCAGTATAATACTTCCCATTCCCACAACGGTATTATCTCCAACCGTACAACCATGGACTACCGCATTATGTCCGATGGACACACCTTTTCCGATGTGGATGGAATGTCCTTCATCCGTATGCAGTGTGCTGTTATCCTGCACATTGGAATTGTCGCCGATAAAAATGCTTCCCGTATCGCCACGCACCACTGCATTATACCAGATTCCAACGTTCTCCCCTAATGTTACATCCCCGACAACTTGTGCGCCCGGGGCAAGATATGTACGTCTGTTCATATTCGTTCCACTCCCTGACCTTCTAAAATTATATTCCTACTCTCAAAAGTATCATGTTTCATAAAACTGTCAATATAAAAATAGAAAAAAGTCCTATAAGCCAATCAGCCTATAGGACTTTTTGTAAATTTCTGATATAAAATCAGTTGAAAATTTGCTGTTAATCGAAGATTAACATACTCCCTGAGCGAGCATAGCATCTTCTGAGGTGTCCGCAGATTTACTGGGGTTTTGAGGTCGGTTGTATATCACGTGTATAGATTGATTGTCGGACAATTTCAATTATTACCTATTTCAGGAGCATTCAAAAACATGTAATGACTATCCACGTTTCACAAGCACTTGCATCGCTCTCTTAAATAGTTCCTGCTCATATGCATCCATTACACTATACATGGCTCTTTGGTTATTACTCAAAAAAGTAGCAGCTTCCAATGCTCCCATTTTCCCTATAGATGGATATTTATTCTCCAATGCTCTAATAGTGTCTGTAGGAAAACCAAACTCCACAAGAAACAACCCTAATTCTGTCGTAATCCCCAACTCAAAAAATCTTATAACCGATGACAGATTGAAATCATCCATATTATAACCTAATAATTTTCCTGCTTGCTGAAATAAAGATTCAAATAAACACAACAATTTAGGAATTTCATATTCTACAATATTTCTAATCTGTTCAAAAGCCTTTATATATGCAGAATCAATTTTCTCTTCAAACATTGAATTATTTTCTTGCAATTTCCCAATATGGTATTGCAATATGCCAATCGTACCATTTTGACTATATGTAGACACAACTGAATAGTAAACTTTAGCTTTATTCGTATCTAGAATTTGTGTTACCTCAAATGTTTCCAAAATAACATTAATCACTTTATTTGTAAGAAAATAACGTATATTACTTGAATTACCAATTAACAAACTTTCGAAAAACATTTGTTTGCATAACATAATTCAAATATTTTTCTTGAACATCCCTGGGATACAGGCGATTCTTTATAAATACGTTGTCTGGCAATAAGTTCCTATTAAATTTCTCTTCTCGTTCAACCTTAATATTCCTATTTTCTTCTGCTAAGTCATCCAAGCTCGCATTATCAATATCCGCATTCAAAATAGGATGTGTATCATAAGTTTGAAAATTTAATTGCATATCATCTGCATTCTCAATCTGACGTTGTTTCGAATCCGTATAAAACACACGACCCATCGCATGATGATAATATCGTCCTGCTCTACCCTTTATATTCTTCAACGCAAATGCTGTCATAGTTGTATTTCCTACACTATTGTTTATAATTACAACATTTTTAGCATTCGTATTAACACCTTCTATAATTGTCGATGTGCAAAACAAATAGTCAAAATCACCATTATTAAATAATCTCAACACTTCATTTTGTACATATTTAGGAAATTTCCCGTGATGGATTCCTATTCCATTTTCTAATGCTTGAACCAAACTCCAGTACATCGTACTATCTTTACTTTTTCCAATTTTAACATTATATTTTTTCTTCAAATGTTCTATAAAATCATATGGGATTTTCTTTTCTTTCTCTTCTGAAAAAGCTTCTATAATATCTCTTGTATATTTCATGGAATTTGAAGGTGTCGAACAATAAAAAATAGCTTGCCCTAATCTATTCTCTTGTAAATATTTCACAATTCCCTGCACCTTTTCTTTTGTACTAGGTCCCGCATGTGCATATAACTGTTTTTTGATCTCCCCTAATACTGGATGATACTCAATACTATTCATTTTCCAAGCATCAATTTCAATACGTGATGTTGGCTCAAATTCTATCTGTATCGGAGTTATATTATTATCTTTAAGGAAAATTTGCATTCCTTTTTTTACTTGATTTAAATTTAAATACGGGCCAGCCAAATAATACTCTTTCACACTTTTTGCAAGCAAATATAATACTATTCTAAATGCTTTCGCCCTGTTTCCATTATCTTGTTTTACGTCCTCTTCTCCTTCTTTTTCATTACTGTCCTCATTCCGATCAAAATCTTCATCTATTTTATATACTTCATCGAAAAAAAAGAAGTCTATACTCAAATTTGCATTATCTGCCAAAAGCTTAAGCGCTCTTTCTGGTGTTAAAATAAAAATATGTTTTTCTGTATCCTCTATTCCTGAATAAACATTATTTATAATTTTGTACTCTAATTTAAGTTCTTGAATCAACTGATTTACACTCTCAGTATTTTCATTTAGCAGAGCAATTGTTGGAAAAAGCAATAATATATTTCGATATCGTTCCCTGTTCAAAAAAATAATCTCTCTTAGCAAAAAAGTCTTTCCAAACGATGTCGGAGCACTGACAAGAATTCGTTTCTGCTCAAGCGACATAAACTTATCTATAACTTCTTTTTGTCTTTTATCAAGTAAATTATTACCAAACACTTTTGATTTATAATAATTTTGAATTGCTGAATGTTTGATATCATTTAAATTATCATAAAAAAATTCATCTTGCGCAATTCTGTTTGTTCCTTTTATATATCCAAACATTCGTAGCTTTTGTGCCGCTTCAAAAACAATACTTCTATATAAATCAATTTGCATATATTCTGAACTATCTAATATATAGCACACTAAGTCCCTAATTCTATTTTCCATTTCGCGATTGCTTCCATCATATTGATTAAGTAAATCTACCAGTTCATATAAGTATTTCATTTTAGATTGCTTCCTTCTTCAATTCAATAATCTTATCTCTTATGTAATCTACATCTTCTACTGGAATAATGTAAAAAACTATCTCGTAACTAGTTTCTATTTCTATTGGAAATATTTGACTATCAAATTCATCCAAAATCTCTTTAACTTCATGTTCTACATATTCTTTTAACTTTGCTTTATCAAAATATATATTTTGGGAATACGTTATCAAGCAAGGTATTTTTATTTTTACTTGTTTAGCTTTCAAAACCTCAAATAATTTCTCAATCTTTTGATTCCCATTCCACTTTTTCATTTGCGCCATCAAACAAATCTTATTTATATCATTTAACAACTCTCCTAATTCTGGTGCTTCATTTTTATCAGCAATGTAAAACGCCGTATCTGCAAAGTATTCTCTCTTATACTTTTCTTGCAAATCTTTAATGATACTTCTCTTACAATACGCCTTTTGACCCGCCTTCGCTTGTCCAAGCCATAGGCTTATTCCTTCAGCATCTTTTGTAAAATACAGCGCATCATATCCTGTAATCTCTTTCTTATTCTTAATCTCTGTATGCTTTGCCCTCGCAATCAGTTTTTTAGTATTCTGAGATGCTAATTGAATAATAATATCTAATAAAACTTCACTCATTGTACCATCAGATTTTGCTTTTTCTCTTTTAGGAAGTCTCTCAATATACGCGTATTTCGCAGCCGCTCTTAGATCTTCTAATAAATCTATATCATCATTTAATCTCAATATCTCATTTTCAGAAAATGCATAAAATATCATATCATCAATTATGAGATTCGCAATGTTATCTAATGCATTTTTTTCTGCATGATGACTAAAACCACGATATTCATATTTACCTTTTTCAGGACTATATCTGATGACAACAGTATTAAACTTTTCTCCAATCAATTTATTATATATTTCTTTGTAGCTGTTACTCATATTATAAGTTAAGTCTCCCTTTCACTCTATGCAATTAATCCTCAATCTTATTATGCTTTTTTTGTATCTCATCCACCAGCTCATGCACCGTCGTACACGGGTACATCTCTGATGACTTTGTTTTACCTTCTCGTTTACATTGCTCCAACTTCTGCTGTGCTATCTGAATTGCCTTTTCTTCATCACCGAATTTACAGAGTTTTCCATACATCTGCTCATCGGCTTTGGAATACTTCTGCCCGGTTTTGGTCTCATATACTCGTCCAAAATCTGAGCAGCAAGTCCAAGAATCTTGGATTGCCGGCATGGCACCGAAGTAGGCATACATCCATATTTCAAAGCATGGATTGGACCAGCCCACCTGTATTCCTTTACTCACTGCTTCTGCAACAATTTCGTCAAACCCTTGCACCTGGTCTCTGTCAAATACAATCCACGGGATACGATACTGTGCATCATAAGTTCCAGACATTTATCAATCATGGTACGTGTCTTTGTCTCCACAACCTTAATAACCAGCTTATTTCTAACATCCTCCGGCAATGCCTGATGGAGTCCTGTAAAGTAACAACGCTCTGTAGCTTCTGTATCGGTAACAATCAGATAGTAACCTAATTCCGGCACTTTGAATTGTTTTCTCTGCTCTCGCGATTTTCGGTTACCTGTTCTATCCTTTTTCGCCATACTCAATCCTCCTTAAATATATCAATACTCTTTAAGGTAGGGATTGCACCATACTTTCCTATCAAATAATTCTTCTCATAGCTTTCGTCCTTACGGATACGGGAACCAGCCTCATCCACAAAATCAGCCAATGAATACAGTGTAGAAACGCCTCTCTCATCCTTTTCCACAAACCATATTTCATCACGACGTAACAACTGATTAGACAACTGCCATGTGTCATGAGTTGTAAATACAAGCTGTGCATGATTAGTGTTGATTTCCGGATTTAAGAATGTAAGCAAAAAATTTCTTACAAGTAACGGATGAAGGCGGGCATTTAATTCATCAATAAAAAATACGCTTCCCTTTTCCAATACTTCCTGTAATTCCGGATATAATGCAAACATTTTCAATGTTCCGGCAGACTCCATTCCCAAAGGGATTTCTGCCATACCATCCGAATCAATCATTTTATGGAGGGCATTAATTTTGTAGGTATCCTCTTTTGTTTCTCCATCGTGAGGAACCTTTTCAATCCTAAAGTCCTTGATATGCTCGTCAAAAGATGCAAAATATTCTACCACCTTCTGCTGAACATCCTTGTTTTCTACAAATCCCTTTGGCAATCTACGCGACATAAAGAAGTTTGTGAAAGGATCGCCAAAATCAGCAAATTCATTTGCCAGGAACCAATCTCTGATTGCCTTACACTTACCGACTTTCAACTTCGCTCCCAAAGAGATAATGAGTACCTGCTTTTCAAGAGCAACCTGAATATTATCCCTACTGCTCTTAGGGAATCCTGATAAATCCAACTCATCATCGGAAGTTCCACGGTAAAATACGGTACTGTACTTTCTGGCGGTCTTTGCCTTCGAGTTGAGCCATTCTTCCGTTACTCCTTCCTTGTCAATGCAAAAACCATAATTATATGTTCTCTCTGCCTTATCGCCCGGCAAGGTGAAATAAACTTCAAAACTGGATTCTGCACTGGCAGATGTAGAATCGAACAAGAACGGAGTAGGCCTGAATTCCTCAAACTTTTCCTCTTCATCACCATACTTGAAAGAATCTGCAACATAACCAGACATATATTCAAAAGCATTATATATATTAGACTTTCCGCTTGCGTTTGCTCCATAAATGGCAGCAACCGGCAAAATCTTCTCACTACCAACAGTCACTACTCTATCCGAGAACTCTGTCATTTTTGATGCGGACAAGTCCAAAGTAGCCTCATCTCTAAATGATTTGAAATTTTTAAAATTAAATTGAATTAACATGATTGCTACCTCACCTTCTTTTCTACTTTCTATTATATACAGTTTTTGTGCAAAATCAACATCCAAATTCGTTTTTTTCTCATTCTAATGTATTTTTATATGGGTTTTGCTACTATAACGGAGTAAAACACCCTGTAAAACATTATTACTAGCCATATAAAAAGCAGATATTACAAACGCCCTGCAATACCTGCTCATTTTAGTTTGTTATTAAATTTATAGCCGACTCCCCATACCGTCTGTATGTAAATTGGCTTGCTTGGATTATCCTCTATCTTCTCCCGAATATTCCGGATATGGCTCATGACGATGTTATAATCACCGAAATAGGGTTCTTCCCAGGCAAGCTCATAAATTTGCTCCTTACTAAACACCCTTCCCGGACTGCTTGCTAACAGATAAAGTATTTCAAATTCTGTAAACGTAATATTTACTTCTTTCTCACCACGATATACTAACCGTTTTGATGCATCTATTTCCATTCCTTCAAAGGCTAATTTTTCACACGCTATTTCTTCTTTTAACTGTGTTTTATTTTCAAAACTTCCCAATGCAGACATAACTGCATTTAATACTACTTCTTCATCTTCCTCAAGTGAAAGCAACAGTAACTTAGCTATAATCCTCACTCCCCAATCTATTGCTCAAAATATTCTTCAAGACATATTCCTCTTTCATAAATTTCCCGTGCCGCATCTACTCCTACATATCGATAATGCCATGGCTCATAGCTTGTCCCTGTAATCTCCTGTTTCCCTTGTGGATACCGTAATATGAAACCATAATTATGTGCATTTGCGGCAAGCCACGTATATACCTCATCATTTGAGCTCTTTGATTTATCAGCATTAATGTCAACTGCAATGCCTAATTGGTGTTCACTTGTTCCGGGCAAAGCTACCCATTCCTTAGCAGTTCTTTCTGCTCTTGACTGTGAATATCCTTCATTTATATAAGCCTTTATCTTATCATCTAATATTTTCTGCTGTTCTTCATAAGTTCGATAACCTTCCCAAACAACCGGATATATTCCATCTTTCCTTGCTGCATCAAACATTTCTTGTAAATACGGATATATCCTGCTATCCACCTTTTGACCATTCGATAATTCCTCTCAACCATTTCCCTCGCAACTTATTTTTTTTATCTCTTTTCTTTGCCATATTGTTATTTATGCCTTCATCCTTCTTGACCAGCTCTTTATAGCGAATGGCATACATAGAATACCAATCAAGACAGGAATAGTAATAAGTAGATATGGTGACCAGATAAGCTTCCCTAAAATACGAAAAGTATTAGTTCTGAAAATATCTGTTGAACTTCCTACCATTGGTATTAAATCTAATGCTTTTTGCATTCCATAAGGAAGATATTCTGCAATCATCATTGGTCCATATACAACAGCCAGACTAAGCAGTAAGGTAAGTACATTATTTTTTACAGCCGCTGATATAAACATAACAATTCCGGCAAAACCTATTGCTCCAAGCAGTACAAAAGCATATTCATAAATTTCTGCCTGCAGCATATTCATAGGTGCAACAGCAATCAGCTTGATATTCTGAATCGGCATATCCCATCCGGCAGTTCCCATAAAAAACAACTGTGATATAACACTTGAAACAGCAAGTAATGCAAATAACTCCACTGTAAACGCTAAACCAGTAAGAATTTTGGCAAGAGCTATTTTCCCCCAACCATTTCGAGTCGTCAATACTAGTGTGCTTGTATTATCATGCCATTCGCCCGCAAATAAAGAGGATAAAACAATACCGAGAAACAAAGCCATCACAACTCCCAGATCCGCAACCATACTACCAAGAAGCGTTGACCAGCCTTCTACCCACTCATAACGAAATGGTTTTTCTACCTTTCTCTCTATCTGATGTAAAAACTCTTTTTCAGCTCCTACCTGACCACTGACCTCCAAAAACTCATCAAGCACCTGCTGTCTTCTTTCATAGAAGCCTGTTAACTTATCCGGATCAACATAGCTTATCATCGTTTTATAATTACTGGTATCTCGAAGCTCCGGATACAATGTTCCGAGCCAACTATTAACTATCTGCCAGTCTGTCTTTTCCAGTTCTTCCTCCATACCATCAGCTTCCATTTGCTGATAATTACTTACTATTTTCTGCAAGGTTTCATCCGTCAATTCTCCACCAAATGAAAGTGCATATTCCTGACTATCCTTTATTACTGTATATCCATCAAAATTATTGCCAAAAGCACTTGTATAGTCATCTAAACTGCCAAAACCGAACCATTGAAACGAAAGTATGCTTCCAAAAATTACATAATAAACAAAACACAACAACACACATATTTTAACAATTTTCTTTCGCCATAACTTTTTATGCTCTAACCAAAATAGTTCCATTCTATTTCACTCCTTCCTCTGTGGGAAAATAAAATAAATAAAGATCTTCCAATGTAGCTTCACAAGGAACCGCTCGCTCACTAGGCATATTGTCTGAAATAATACGCAATGTAATTTCTTTTCCTTCGTGCCGTAAATTAGCAACCGTTGTTTTTGTCTGCCATTGTCTAGCTTCCTGTGGAGAAACAGAAAGCTCCCAAACCTTACCATTTGCCTTGTGAATCAACTCAGGAACCGTCCCCTGCAATACAAATTTTCCTTTTTTCATCAATAGCACTTCATCTGCTATTGCTTCTATATCCGATACAATATGTGTGGAAAGAATTACAATTTTATCGCCTGCATACTCTGAGAGCAGATTACGAAAACGGACACGCTCTTTCGGATCAAGTCCTGCAGTCGGCTCATCCAAAATCAAAATTTTCGGATTATTAAGTAACGCCTGTGCAATTCCTACTCTTTGTTTCATACCACCGGAAAAAGTTTTTACTTTTTTGTTTGCCACATGGCTTAAATCAACCACTTCCAACAATTCAGTCACACGTTTTTTTGCAACATTCTTCGGTATTCCTTTCAGTGCTGCAATATACATTAAGAACTCCACCGCAGTATAATTTGGATAATATCCAAAATCCTGTGGTAAATAACCCAACACATTCCGGTAATCTGCCCCCATCGAAGTTACTTCTTTTCCATCCAGCAATACCTCCCCTGAGGTTGACTCCAAAACAGCACATAGCATACGCATCAATGTTGTTTTACCTGCACCGTTAGCCCCCAAAAGACCATATACTCCCGGCTTTAAGGTTGCACTAACACAATCTACCGCTATTTTCCTGCCATACTGTTTTGTTAAACGATCAAGCGACAATTCCATACATTTTTCCTTCCTTTCTCATCTCTGCAATATAATGAATTTCATTTATAAAGAACATAGCAAAAATCAAAAATGTAACAATCCACACCCCCACTGCTGATGTTTCATATAACCATGGCAATATTCTTGCTGACATCCCCCAACAAATGCAGGAACCCAGCATTACAATCGCACATATCTGTAAACTCTGTTTCTTTTGCAAACGGATCAAACGCAGCAACGCAACCATACACACTAAGTACGGAACCAGGCAGTATAGGACCATCTGTCCAATCTCTTTATAAGAATTTTGCAAATAAACTTCCATACACAAAAGAATTGTTATACACACCAAATTAGCTGCCCCAGCCAAAACCAGCTTTGCTAACGTGATTTGGGCACCAGAAGCTCTTGTT
>ERZ791808.2028-NODE-2028-length-13225-cov-3.263629_pt1 | contig 13225 bp, 11 predicted proteins | sample MGYA00510305_ERZ791808 | MGnify/ENA primary metagenome ERZ791808 (study PRJEB30046, sample SAMN00792024) | human gut metagenome | study: EMG produced TPA metagenomics assembly of the A metagenome-wide association study of gut microbiota in type 2... | reverse complement strand
TTATAATATTATATTCATAAAATATAATTGTTATAACAACACCAACAACAAAACCTAACAATAAATTCTCTCTATTACATTTTCTATAAAATAAAGTGAACTCACAAAATATAAACAAACAAGCAACACTTATATTTTGTTGAAGAATTAAAAAATAAGAAATAGCAATAAAAGAAAATAAATAAATAGCTATTTTCTTTCCTAAGTTTATATCCATTAAGTAAAAATAACTTTTATTGAAAATAAATAAATTCACCACACATCATCTAAAATATCGTATGGGGAAATTATATAATAATAAATACATAAATTCTTTCATTCCTTTCAAAATATTTAACCCTTCTTTCAACATTTTTAAATTTGGGAATAAACTCGTCTTATTATACAATACACTTAAAATACTTTTAAAATACATTCGTCTACAATATTCATCATTCTTATTATTTTCATATAATTCCTTATAACAATTATAACTATTAATAGCATTACATTGTGGTAATACCATGCTACAAATACCTCCTTCATGAACATTATAAACACCTAAAATATCCGTAGAATAATACCCTCGACCTTTTTTTAACAAATAATAAAACAAATGAATATCCCTACTATATTTATACAATCCAATATTATCCATATAATCCTCTAAGAACTTCTTCCTAAAAACAACTGTTAATGTTTTAGTATACCATTTTGTATAGGTATCTAAATCAAATGAAATTGATTCTTTTTCCAAAACAATTTTTTCCCTAGAATTTCCATATAAATATCCACCACATACTAAAGAATAATTACTATGCATTTCTAGAAAATCAACCTGCTTTTGGAGTTTTAAAGGATCTGTCCAATAATCATCCCCTTCACACATAGCTATATATTTTCCTTTAGCTCTTGGCCAATTAAATGTTGCAGAAATAGGAATACCTTTAGAATATTGATTTTCTTTTTGATATATAGGCTTTATAATATCAGGATATTTCCTTTCATATTCTCGAATAATATCTGTAGTATTATCTGTTGAAGCATCATCATGAATCAAAATCTCAAAAGAGAAAGTAGTTTTCTGCATCAAAAATCCATCCAAACATTGGCGAATATAAGACTCATGATTATAAGCAATACAACTTATAGAAACTAAGGGCTTATCCATTTTATAACAAATTTTATTTAAATATTTTCAACACAATCACATCAAATATATTTGAATATCAATTGAAACAACAGATTCATTAATCACCCCATGATTTTAGATGAATACTCTACCATCATTCTATAAACTTTTTTAAATTTCTCTCGACCTTTTGTATTAAACATATTTGAATGCCAATTAGTCACCAAAAGCCCATCATACTTTTTCACAGTGTCCATAACTGATATTATATCTTTAAAAAAATCCTCAGCGTTCATTTCATTTCTTGTAGACACTGAATCCATCACCATAAACGGATATTCTTTGAGATGTAACTTTTTTCTTTCCGGTATGCAAAATATTGGATACGGATAACATACAGACGATCGAAATCCGTTATAATATTGAAAACCGACACCACTATCATATAATAACCCTAATCTATCCAAGTTTCGAAAGACATCAGGACTATAAATCAAACAGTGAGTACGTCCTCCATTTATCGCACATCCTGAAATCCCTTTCAACCTTTCATTCTCCATCTTTAATGCTTTATATGAATGAGACGTGTTTTCCGTCGCATGCAAACCAATATAATGTCCTCTTGTTAGGATATTTTTAATCACCTTTACAACAAAATTATCATTAAGAGAATAAGTAAATCCTTCATCTCCAATCATACATGGCTTGAAATAAAAATGATTCTTAAAACCATACTGATCGCTAATATCCATCAATTCATCAAACGAATCAAAAGGATTACTTCCTTGTTTTTTATACGATATATAATCACTTAAAATTCTTTGAGCCCTCTCGTTAGCTCCCATTTCCAACATTTGATTGATATTATCGCACAACTCCTCGTAAGAAGATAAAAAACATCTGTCAACATCATGAGTTAACATTACATCAAAATGATGTGTTCTAAATTGTTTGAGCCCACATTTTTCTAGCAATTCTTTTAAAAATTCAAGTATATCATTTACCAGACATTTTTTCTGCAATCTATTACGGATAATAAACAACAAGTTCTCGTCAATTTTATCACGAATACTCAAACCTTTATCAACTTTAAGAACATATTCTTCCCATTGAGTCAAAAAAAAGAATGCCGTTGCAAAAAAATCATTACCTATATATATTTCCTCATCATTAAAAGTAAATTTTTCATTTCCCCAGATCAAAGGAATTTCAACATTTAATAATTTTTGATAATTTATAATTTGCGGTATATTTTCTTTTTTTAAGTAACTCAATGGTAGTTCATTTCTATTGAAAAAGTCGTCATGTACAAATATTATACAATTATTTATTACAAGTTTGTAGTCAATACGGTTCTCAAAAGAAATTTGAACAGGTATTCCTAAAAAATCACAAAATAGAGTTGTTAATATATACTCCCTCTCTTTTTGATTATTTATAGGACTACATATTTTTATCTTACTATTTGAAATCATAGTCCCTTTCCTCTCCCCATAATCCTTTAAAACGTTGTAATTCCATTTCTTTTTTGAATGCCAGTAATAACGAATTATAATCGTAACGAGGTTCATAACCTAAATCATGATGCGTCTTAGAAATATCATTTACAAATTCCCTCGCATCAGGTTTGTCTGGACAATAAATAATTTTTGATTTTACTCCTGAAATTGAAAATACATCAACAATCCCTTTTATTTGTTCTTCTAACGATACTGCCGCAGGCCCCCCTAAATTGTACATGCCACCATCCATTTCTGATATAACACATTTTTCAAACAATTGTAAAGCATCGTCAATGTACACTATCTCTTTTGCTTTCGAAGGATCTCCCCATATTTCCACATCTTCCCCCTTCATGGCTTTATCCATTATTAACCGATAAGCAATTGTTTTTTTTATTCCATCAACATAAAAATATTTATTAGGATGATAGGCATAAATTGTAGGTAATCTTAAGATAAAACGTTTCAACTTGTATTGATAATAATAATGTTCTATCATATCAACTGCTGCATTTTTACATATTGAATATACAGCATGATCACCTGTCAAAGGAAACTTTTTTACTATATCGGAAGGAATAGGCTTCTTACCCATTAAATAATTAGAATCAGCTCTTGATTGAGAAAATATTATTTTCTTAACATGTGTCTTTAATGCAAAATTTAAAACATTAAGCGTGCCAATTACGATAGAGTCAATATATTTTCTAGGTTCATAACCTTTCATTGCAGCTGGCATAACTCCTGCAAGGTGTAATATAATATCTACTTGCTCTATTGCTTCTAATTTACTAAAATCATTTTTATTAGAAATATCAACAGAATAATACGGAATACCATTAATTGCAAAAAAACCATTATCAGATTCTCGCTTCCCTACAGCTATTACATCGTAACCTTTATCTTTAAAATACATCGTAGAATATGCTCCAATTGTTCCTGTAGCCCCAAAAACTATAATTTTCATATTCAAATTAATTTATAATTATCAAGCATCTCGTTTATCACTTCTTTGGAATTAAACATCAAAATATCTAGCATAGATAAACCTGCTACAAATTCATTTTTAAATTGCTTGTATGGCGTAAACATGGAATTTATGAAATACAATTGAATTGATTTCTCCCAAAAATACGTCCTATCATATAATTCTTGCCCTCCAATCGGATTTATATAAATATTAGCACCTAATACCTGACAAATCTCCATTATTTTTATTTGACCATGATTCGAGTTATTTTTTTCTATAGAAGAAGACATCAAAAATTCCGTATTTAATTGAAGATAACAGGATATTTTTTGCAAACTATTCGCTACAAAATTAGCAACATTCCTATCTGGATAACCAATAATATGTTGCAACAGTTCATAAACCTCATCGAAATAAGGTGCTTTTTTATAAGCCATTTCAATCGTCCGCAAAAAATTTTGAAAATCATCACCGATTTCGATTTCGTTAATTAGCCTATTTTGGCTCGCCCTATTTAACGAAATTGTAAATAATTGAGCCTTACCATTCACTAAAATATTGTTTCTATTTATCCATCCTCTTTTTATAAAATTCACATCATCATAAACGACAAATTTATCGACAGCCTTAATCAATTGAAAATAACCTATATAAGGCAAAAAATAGGGTTGCATTACAGCTAACGTCATTTTACTAATAAACTTAAAATTCGTGTTATATCATCTTGTGACAACTCGTGATGCATTGGCAAGCAAATCACTTCACTTGCTAACCGGGTGGCCACGGGTAAGTTATTCTCCCCTGCCGATTCTAATTCCCTATAACTTGAAAATGTACTGATTAATGGATAAAAATATCTCCTTCCTAATACGCCTCGTTCCTTCATCTTAAAATACAGTTCATCACGAGTCGTTCCATATTTGTCTGCCTCAACAAATATGGGAAAATAAGAATAATTATGCCTTACTCCCGGTATATCATCGAAAAAAGTGATCCCTTCTATGTCACGCAAAACTTCCCGGTACCTAATGGCAACTTGTTGACGTACCTCAATCGCTTTATCAACTTGTTTCAAATTCAACAAGCCATAAGCCGCACGTACTTCGTCCATCTTACTATTGATACCTGGAGCAACTACTTCTGTTTCTCCTGCGAAACCAAAATTTTTCAAATAGTCGATACGCTTCTTCATTTGCTCGTCTCTCATCACAAGGGCTCCTCCCTCTATTGTGTTATACACCTTGGTCGCATGAAAACTTAGCGTGGATAAATCACCCGCTTTCAATATGGATTCCCCGTTTACTTCCACTCCAAAAGCATGAGCCGCATCATAAATTACCTTCAACCCATATTTGTCAGCAATCTCCTGTATAGTCACAATATCGCAAGGTTTACCATAACAATGTACCGGCATGATTGCCGTTGTTCTCGGGGTAATTGCCGCCTCTATTTTAGCTGGATCAAGATTACAAGTATCAGGATCAATATCCACGAACACGGGTTTAATCCCATTCCACCACAAAGCATGAGTTGTTGCCACGAAACTGTAAGGCGTCGTGATCACTTCACCTGTCACTCGTAAAGCTTGTAAAGCCGTGATTAACGGCAAGGTCCCGTTCGTGAAAAGACTAATGTAAGGTACTTTCAAATATTCTGCTAAAGCCTTCTCTAGTTTTTGGTGAAAATACCCGTTATTCGTGATCCACTTGCTATTCCAAATTTTACATAACATCTGTTGAAAATCCTCCAGATCCGGAAGCAAAGGCGAGGTTACTGTTATTTGTCTATTTTCCATAAATATGCTAGATTCTATTTTTTATCATCGTTATCTCCCAATTAAACCCATTAATTCCTTCCATTCTTTAAACCGGAACAAGCGTGACAAAGACACATAGTATACCACTCCAATTACCACTCCAAATATTAATGATAACAAATAAGGTAAAGCCATTATATTTATTACCAAATACACGACCATCCCCATAGAAAGACTCAACAAGAATATCGGAAATAAATCTCTTATTTGGACAAGAAAACCAACTCGGATTAATTTTCCCGTATAATGCGTGTTTATCACAAGACAGATGATAGAATTAAATATGCCACCTACACACATTGCAATCAAACCCATAGGTAAAGTCACGCAAAGAAACACAATCCCAATGATCTTTTTTATAATTTCTAAACGCAAGAACAAATCCGAACGTCCTTTCACTTGCAAAAGGTTCAAGTTGATAGCGTGAACCGGATACCACATCATACTTAAGCAAAGTATCGGTAATAACGTGGCACAGAATAGCCATTGTTCTTTTAGTAACACGCACACGAGAGGTTTTGCCAGTGCCGCCAATCCAGTCATCAATGGAAAGATGACAAAAGCTGACACACGTAAGAATCGCCTATAAATATCTGCCAAGCGAGTATCATTGTCTTTTATGGAACATAACACAGGATAAGTTACCCGTTGCATGATACCCGTCACATTCGAGGAAGGGAAGTCGGAAAATTGGTGTGCTCTCGTATAATATCCAAGATCTTGTGCTGAAAAGAATTTCCCGATAACAATCAAGTAGATATTCCTATAAAAAGTATCCAGTAAGCCAGAGGCTAAAAGCTTGGAACCGAAACCAAACAATTCTCGAAACGACTTCCACGAGTAATGCGCAGAAGGACGCCAGTGCGAAAATATCCATAACAATAACGCATTAATTCCTAGATTTGTGAGTTGTTGCGCCACGATCGCCCACACCCCGTATCCCACGGCTGCCATCCAGATTCCAATGCACCCCGATGACACAGCTGCACTCAACGCCGCTTTCGCTTGTGTCTTGAAATCAAGCCTCGCCGTGAGAAGGGCTCTTTGCACCACAACAAAAGAATTCATGAGCACGCTTAAACAAAGTACCCGAGTAATACTCACAAGCCGAGGTTCATTGTAAAAATTCGCAATTAAGGGTGCCGCAAAAAAAAGAACCCCGTACATCAGTAAACCGATCACTAGGTTGAAATAAAACACTGTCGAGTTATCCGTTTCCGTCCGGTCTTGCTTACGAATAAGAGCTTGAGAAAAACCGCTATCCACTAAAGATTGTGAGATTGCGATAAACACGGTCAACATGCCCACCAGACCATAATCCCCCGGTGTTAACATCCTGGCCATGACGATCATCACTAGAAATAGTATTCCTTGAACGGAGAATCGTTCCATACTACTCCAAACAACTCCTCTAACCGTTTTGTTTTTCAACGAACTTGTCATTCACTACCTCCCGCTACTAATTTTATCAAGTAATATTCGTACTAATTTCAAAACAATTTATTCTAATATAACGACGACATAGATGCATTTATCATCTCGTCCAATTTCAACGTCCATTTTTTTGCACCTTGCCAGTTTAGATGGTCCGCATCAAAAAAATCATCCTCTACAAAACTTGTATCCCTCAACATGTCCACGTACCGAACACCCTTTTTAATCATTAACTGTCGCATCTCTTGATACATTCGCCCTAACTGAATCGAATCCAGACTCTCCACGTAAGTTCGATATGCCGGTGGTGTGACAAATAGTATTTGAATGCCTTTACGACTACACTGATCTATCAAATCGTTGATAATGGCAACATTCATTTTCATGTCATTTTCAATTGTAACCGAACCCCTGACTTTCGTAACTGTATGACGTTTTGCTGCCACAGAACCTGAATTTTTCCAATCCTTACCCCTTTTTTCCAACTGGTATGAAGTTCCGAAACCCAAGGGAGAACAATCATGCTGGTCCTTACCTAGAACATAATACAACAACACTTCTTTATCCCCGACATGCGCAACCTCATAATTATAATCAAGCTTATAAAACGGGTACATACCGGCATCCATGTATATCTCGTACTTGCGAACACGCCAAGGCTCACCTCCCCGCTCCAGACTCGAAAATAACGAGAAGTAAGACACCGGAAGTATAACCCATTTCAAATTCGGCAGATACGGTAAATATTTCTGAAAAATAAAACCATCATGTCTCAAATCCTGTGACACGTTCGCCGCATTAAAAGCGGAACGACTGAAATAAGAAGGGTTTATCCCGAAGAAAGCGTGAGAACTTCCCAAGACTAGAATCTCACAACCGGAAGCTTCATGTTTCAAGAAGTTATCTTTCATACGGTAAGAATTCGGTATATTCCTATAGGCAATCTCGTAAACAAGTAAAAACACGCCAACAGGAACAAGGATTACCAGTACGAATCTAATTACAAACTTGTTCAACGAGCTCATCAAACTAAAATTGAAAATAAATAAAAGTCTCTTGTGACCCACCAAAGAAATAAATGCAACAAGATAATCCAGCGTAAACAGTATATCTGATAAACCTGGGCAAATGTAACCCGTGAAAGTCCAACCCGAATTCTTTATCACGATTTATCCATTCGAAACCCAGCAGGAGTAGGATCATGAACGTGGTCATCAACTCATCCGGTCCTAGGTGAGAGGGATAAGAGAAAAGAGTGCGAGTAAAAATTCCTTTCATGTATTCAAAAGCGTGCCCGATATCTTGTGCCCTGAAAATAATCCAACCGAACATCACCAACACGAAAGTGCATAATATCTGGAAACACTCCCGAAAGCCAGGCAACAAACTCTTTCTCCCGATGTTATCTACATTTTTTCGGTTCTTCCCAAGTAATACCAGGGGAACAAACAATAGCGAATGATACCCCCCCCCAGGCTAGAAAAGTCCAATTCGCACCATGCCACAACCCGCTCACAAGAAATATTACAAAAGTATTACGTATAACCCGGGATTTACGCCCGTGGCTTCCTCCCAACGGGATGTAAACATAATCACGAAACCAAGTGTTCAACGAGATATGCCATCTCCGCCAGAATTCAGCAATATCTCGTGAAAAATAAGGAATATTAAAATTACGCATCAACCGGATCCCGAACAACTTACCAGTACCGATTGCGATATCCGAATATCCCGAAAAATCACCGTAAATCTGGAACGTGAAAAATATCGCTCCTAGCAACAAGGTGGAACCACTTTGATCGCTACTTGACGAGTCAAAAATCACGTTTACAACGCTGGCACAATTATCAGCGATCACTACTTTCTTGAAAAATCCCCAGAGTACCTGGCGACACCCGCTAACAGCATCCTCGTAATTGAAAACACGACGGCGTAAAAACTGTGGTAACAAATTCGTGGCCCGCTCAATCGGCCCCGCCACCAACTGGGGAAAAAAACTTATAAATGACAAGAAAGAAACTATATCCCGAGTCGGTTCCAATTTTCGCTTGTAGACATCTATCGTGTAGCTCAACGCTTGAAACGTGTAAAAACTTATACCAACGGGTAACACGAGATTCAATGAGGACAAAGACAACGAAACACCAATAGAACGAAAAGCCTCAACCAGATTTACCACGAAAAAATCGTAATACTTGTACACGACCAGTATGCCCAAATTCAACACGATATTGATACCACTTATCCACTTCCTGTTACGATCACGCCCCACCCGTTGCAACAAGATACCGCTATAAAAACTACAGCACGAGGTAAAAAATATCAACAACAGGAAACGCCAACTCCACCAACCGTAAAACACGTAACTGGCAACAAGAATAAAAAAATTCTGTAATTTCAAGTTCTTCCCTAGAACATACCAGTACATCAAGAAAACAACAGGTAGAAATAATAAAAACTCGATAGAATTAAATAACATATTTATCTAAAATTCAAACAATAGACATCTCCCCCCCTTCAACTCCCTCACGATCAACCGAACCATTTGTCATTCTTCCATGCCGTTATCGCTCTTTCTCTGTAACATGCATCCCTCCAAATCAAACATCAAAGGGCAAAAAGCTAAACCTCGTTCATCCTTTTCTAGGGAGGTGTAGATCTTTTCTACAGGAAGCAAACCTATTTCAGGAAATGGAAATAATACTTTATCGTGGAAATCGTGCCGCAATCCTCGATATATTCTTGTTTCTTACGAATCAATATCATGCCAAACTCCACAAGTAAACGTAAGGATAAAATTTCCCTGTTAAAGAAATGACTATGCGTACTAAAAAGCCATTCGTATGAATTGATTAAAATTATTCTTGTAACACTAATTTTTCAAATACCAGTTCACATTAACAGTAGTAATGATATTTCCTATGAATACCAGCCGCTAAATACAATATCTCTTACAAATCTCCTAAAAATAAAAATCTCTTACACGCACACCCGTCTCCATAAGGATTCACCGCTTTGCTCATCTTGTCGTAATATTCCCGATCATCCAACAACGCAGAAACCTCCCTCACAATCTTCTCGAAATTCGTCCCCACCAGTTTCACAGTCCCAGCCTCTAACGCTTCCGGCCGTTCCGTTGTATCTCGCATCACGAGTACCGGTTTTCCCAATCCCGGAGCCTCCTCTTGAATTCCCCCACTATCCGTTAATACAATTGTTGACTTCTCCATCAAGTATACGAAACTCAAATATTCCAACGGTTCGATAAAAAACATATTCCCTAATCCTGACAAATCTTCACCAAACACTTCATGTATCGGTTTTCTCACATTAGGATTCAAATGCATCGGGTAAACAAAATCCACATCCGGATATTTTTCTGATAATGTCTTTATCGCTTGACACATACTAATAAATCCATCCCCAAAATTCTCCCTTCTATGCCCGGTAATCAAAACTAATTTCTTACCATCATTCAAACGATCCACATCGTATCCAGCTTTTATTAAGGAACAATTTAATCCGAAATCAAGCGTTTTATCATTTTTAATTCGATCTACAACCATGTATAAAGCATCAATCACTGTATTTCCAGTCACGGTTATAGCCTCCTCTTTAATTCCTTCATCCAACAAATTCTGACGACTTAATGGAGTTGGGGCAAAATGATACGTTGCAATTCGTCCTGTGATTTGTCGATTCATCTCCTCCGGCCACGGGCTGTAAACATTGTGTGTTCGTAAACCAGCTTCTACATGCCCTACCGGAATTTGCTGGTAAAACGCAGCCAAGGCTGCTGCTGTTGAAGTGGTTGTGTCTCCATGTACCAAAACGACATCGGGTCTTGCTTCTTTCAACACGTCACGCATCCCAGTCAAAACTCGTGCAGTCACGTCGTACAGATCCTGACCTTGCTTCATTATATTCAAGTCATAATCAGGCTCGATTTCGAATATATGAAGTACTTGATCCAACATTTCCCGATGCTGACCTGTCACACAAACAATAGTCTGGAATTGTTCCGGATATTTCTGAAACTCTTTTACCAAGGGAGCCATTTTTATAGCTTCAGGACGGGTCCCGAAAACCAACATTACTTTTTTCACGCTTATTTTTTATAGATTCCACAAAAATCAAGAATTACTTTCTCGTCTGTCCAAGGTAATTCTCGGAACACATCGTGAGCCACCAACATTACCACGATATCTGCCTTCTCGTAAGCTTCTTTATAATTGGTCAATTTAAATACCTTATGCTCGTTCACATTCGGCTCAACCACGAGTATATCCGCATTACTACATCCCTGCATCACCTTCGTAGTGATATATTTAGCCGGAGATTCACGTAAATCATCAATATTAGGTTTAAAAGCTAACCCCATCATGGCGATAACAGGCGTACGATGATGTTTTAATTGAAATTTAAGCATCTCGTTCTGTACTTTTTCTGCACACCAAAAAGCTTTGTAATTATTAATTTCTCGGGCATCAGCAATAATTTTAGACTCTCTCGGGAAATCTGCCGTGATAAAATAAGGATCAACAGCGATACAATGTCCTCCAACACCACATCCCGGTTGCAGAATATTCACGCGGGGATGCTTGTTAGCCAAATTAATCAATTCCCACACGTTAATTCCCGCTTTATCACAAATTAAAGAAAGTTCGTTAGCAAAAGCGATCTGCACATCACGAGAAGAGTTTTCAGTCAATTTACACATCTCTGCCGTACGAGCATTGGTACGATGCAAAGTACCCTGAACAAATTGCGAATAAAAAGCAATTGCTTTTGTTGTCGATTCCTCGTTAATTCCTCCGATAACCCGATCATTATGCACTAACTCATAAATCACATTCCCAGGCAATACCCGTTCCGGGCAATAAGCAATATATATTTTATCCCGTAATTCCGGACGTTCCGTGTAAATCAAATTCATCATCTTTTCTGTTGTTCCCACCGGAGACGTTGACTCGATTACATACAAATCATTCTCTTTTAGCAAAGGCAACACGGCTCGTGTAGCCGCTTCCACGTAAGAAATATCCGGTTCATGATTTCCCTTGAAAGGTGTCGGAACAACCATAAAATAAGCCTCACTAACTTCCGGTTTCAAAGAAGCTTTTAATGATCCTTTTTCCACCACTTCCTGAAGATATTCCTCCATTCCGGGTTCTATGATATGCAATTTTCCTTGATTAGTTAGAGCAACAACTTCCGGATTTATATCCACTCCAACAACTTCAATCCCGTGTTTTGCGGCAATAATCGCCGTGGGCAAGCCAATATAGCCTAACCCCATAAAACAAGCTTTCATAAATTATTTTTAGATTAATGAATATTCCTTTAACGCTAAATTGTCAAAGCATAATGTTGAAACCGTCAAATCTTTACTATCAATATCTTTCCCAAACTGCTTCCAAAACTCTTCTTCAAGCATCAACATATTTTTTACCTTTTCATGTTTTTCTTCCCCAATGATATTCTCGTAAAATTCTTCTGCCCGATACCAATTCCATCTATTTTCCAATGGTTCTTCAACAGATTTATTGAAAATTTCCGTACCCCTCTCCTTGATAATCTCCCCCGCCAACTCCGCACACCTCTCTTCTCCCGTAAAATAGTAATAACTACACAACAACCTACACATCTCCGGTGTTCGACAAGGTAATACAATCTCATCTCTACCCTCCGGGGATATAATCCCGTAAGCCGCATCCAACGCTATATCTAAAAAATCCATATCGGAATAAGTCAAATAAGCCTCCATCAAGTCGGCAATATGTCCAACTCGATCTTCCAATGTCACAGACGGATCTTGTATCAAATCCGCTAATTCTCCCGCTATTTCTCGAATCCGTTCATGGATGTCCCATTGGCTACCATACACGTCTTCCAACCACGGGCTTACTCGCACAATGGAATAAACCGAGATATACCCATGCAATAAGCCGGACAACGCAGATGGAGGAAAATCCCCGATCGGGATGGCCGATACTTTCTTGTACAAATCATTAAGATTCATCGCCACTATCTCTATTTTATTTTTTCTAGGAATGAACCCGGAATGTAAGAGGTTGCCACAGAAACAACCCCTTCCAGGCGTACTATTACGCGTTTATGCCCCTTTATGCGGAGCAATTCTCCTTCAAGTCCAATTAGCGGACCTTTGATTACCCTTACCCGATCGCCTCGCTTCAACTCTTCATTGATCACCTCCACGGTGGAATCTGAAAAGTCAAGCAAGAACATAAAATCACGCATTTGCTTATCGGGAACTATCAGCAAATGACGAGTTTCTAAGTCTTTCAGGTAAACGACGTTTAAACCATGTTCATTAAGTAACGAGAAAGCTGTTGTTTGATCCGTCCGAATAAAAATCAAATGAGGGATCA
>ERZ791808.2024-NODE-2024-length-13240-cov-4.145696_pt1 | contig 13240 bp, 10 predicted proteins | sample MGYA00510305_ERZ791808 | MGnify/ENA primary metagenome ERZ791808 (study PRJEB30046, sample SAMN00792024) | human gut metagenome | study: EMG produced TPA metagenomics assembly of the A metagenome-wide association study of gut microbiota in type 2... | reverse complement strand
GTCCACATGCCTTCTTGTAACTATAAAAGCTGAAGTTTCCAAACACGCTCTGATATGCTTCCCAAGGTAATGAAAGGAAAAAATTTTAAGAGGATTGCGCGTGAATGAAGATAGACTTGAATACCTAATCTCAGGACTCATTAGGGGATGCCCGGTACATTTGATGCTCCCACCATACGACAAAACAGATTTTTGTGATTTGCCTAGAGGAGTTTTGGAAGCAGATCAAGCGTCTTCTTCTCCCCTTCAAGCGTAAAAGAAGCGACGGCAGCAAGTTGAAATTCTCTGCAAACGTCTGAGCGAATGACAATGTGGCCATATTTCTCTCGTGCTATAATTAAAAAACATTGTTCACAAGTACTTTCTATGGCAAATTGTAAATTGAAGCGCAACACGGGGCTTGCGTAAAACAGGAAGATCCACGACAGTCAGGGTTGGAAAAAACAAACCTCACAATGAGGAGACTGTCGTGGATCATCACCAGCTTACACAAACGCATCGGGAAATCCTAGACAGCCTCGTTGCCAAGAATCTTTCCATTCGGAGAATGGTGGGTATCTAGGGCTAGGCGCCTTCCAGTATCAACAGGGAGCTGAAACGCAACATCTGAAAAAAAGAGAAATATCAGTAGAATACGGAATAGCGCAAGGCTGTTTGGCGAAACTCAAAGGACAAAAAGCCTTCCAAGCGTACGCCTGAGCTGGTGCCCTACGTCCAGGAAAAACTCCGGGAACGCTGGTCTCACGAGCAGATCACGGAGCGCTTGCGTCTGCAGGCCGCCTGCCTCAACCTTCCCTTGATAAATTTCAAGACTATTTACCTTTGGATACAGAAAAACAGCGATTCCAGCAAGATATGGCCTTTCAAAGGATATGGGAAATATCTTCATCTGAAGCGGCCAGGAAAAGTCTTTTCCAAGCGCACCAAATCTGCTGTTCGCTATCTGCCCGATTTGTCAGACATAGACGCCCCCCAGGCACCAATACCTATGGCCACTGGGAATGCGATCTCATACATGGTCATCGGCCATCAGGCTATAGCCTGATGGCTGTGGAACGCAAAAGCGGCTTTCTTATAGCTACATATCGGCATACCTTGACCTATGACAAAGGCAGGGAGTTCTTCGGCTTCCGGCAGGTCGATGAGGCCCTTCAGGTAAAAAGCTACTTCTGCCATCCGGGCTTTCCAGGGGAACGAGCATTGAACGAACAGAGCAACGGCCTGTTGCGACAGTTCTTTCCCCGAAGGAGTGATTTTTCCCGCTGACCAATGAAGAGATCGCAAGGGCGGTGGCTCTCATAAACCACCGCCCAAGAAAGAAGTTCTGTTATCTTTCAACTGTCGAGCAGCTACGGGAAAAGGGCATGCTGCTTGCAGTGCAATTCATTTGACAATTTGCTATGTTCTCAAAAGCTTACGTCTAAAGACTTGTCGGAATCTAAAGGATTCTGAAAATTTAGCAAATTTAGTTTTTTTAACCAGCTAACTTTATCGATAATTTCTTTAATTTTTTGACGCATATTGTCATCAAAATAGTTCCAATCTCGATTAAGCAGTCTAAAAAAGTCAACGACACATTCAGAACGGTAGAGGAAAATCTTTGTTTTAGGTTGCATAAGATAATATAGTGTATCATGGATAAAAAATGCTTCCACCTTTTCTGCGCTTTCGAGATAATAATTTGATTTGCACCTTATATAATTATAACAATATTTCATATCATATTCTCTTTTCTCTCGCGAAAAACATTTTGCAACTGTATAAAAAATAGATGCTATCTTAAATGACTGTATGCGATTTATTTTCCCATTATCAAAGACGGCAGTTCCTAAATGATTCCAAGCCTCAGCATAGGTTAAATCGATATTTAAAACAGCGGCGATTATACTTTTCTCCTTATTGTCTCGAATAAATTTAATAACATCATCCGATAAAGTTAATGAGAAAACTTCACCATACTTTAATTTTAGCTGATAAGCTTTCCGATTAATATGTTCAAGGTAATTACCTAGTTCATATATAAAATTATATTCTTTCGGCATGTTGCTCAACTGCCTTGTTGCATAATAAATCCAAAAGAATTTTGGCGTCGATGTGCCGATTTTAGTTATTTCACAAAATTTTTTCTCAAGTTGGGATAGATGATTAAGATCAATATTGTGAGAATAGTTACGCAATAAATATAGACAGCGGGCAATATCTCTAGCATTTCTTATTATTGAATATTCATCTGCCAGTAATGCTTTTTCGATGTATGCTTTAATCAATTCATATTGCTTCCCTATATATTTAAAACAAAAGCAGGATTTGGCGCAAAAAGATGGTGAACATTGAGAAAGATTCTTGTAAAAAAATTCTAAAGATTTCATCATAGCATCTATATATAGAGATCTATTTTGATAGACTTTTATTGCAGCGCTAATGTATCTAAAATTAGTATGATTTTTCTCGATTAGAGGTTTTGCAAATAGGTTTGAAAGGGCTTTTGTGTATGAAATAATCCACTTAAATACTTCTTTTTTTAGCGTTTCTTGATTTACTGGAAATGGCTTCTGCAAGCTTAGGCAAGTAGAAAGTAATATATTATTAAACAAATAGTTATCGATAATTTTCTGATTATCCTGCATAAGATGAACTATTTTGAGCGATGCAATTGTGTCAATATCATTATCTTCGCAAAAAATATACAGACATGAAGCATATTCAAGCTGGAGTAATATGATTTGCGGAGGTCGAATTGATGCTTTTCTTCTGGCAAATTCATCTTCATATTTAAATAAAAATTTTATATCTTTAGTTTCAAGGAAAGAATGGAGAAGACTTATCAAATAAGAATATTGAAAAAAAGAAGATTTGCTGACAATTTTGTTGTCAAACCTGTTGATTAACAATCGTAAATTATTATTAAATTCATTATTATCATCATAATCTTCAAATAAAGGCACAACACGCATCCACGCAATTAGACACCATCGACATTCTGTTGCATCACTGCATTGTCCTGCAATTGAATCAATCTGAGAAAGAATGTAATCAATGCCTTTCGATATAGCTTGCAGGGGAGAAAAAATTATAGGGGACAGTCTTGCAAGTGGAGCCGTCTCATTGTGTGCAACATAGTTATCGTAAAAAAATTTAATTTTGTTCCTAAAAAAAACAGGCATATCCACAAAATCGCATTTATTTCGGAAATAAATATCCGCACAAAACTTATTCACAAATTCTTCATTCATTTCCTTAAGTTCTATAAGCTTTTCATTTATTCCTTCAATGCACTCCTCATGCTCTTTATTATAAATAATGTATTTTATTAATTGGAGAAACAGTATTATACACTTAAGCTCAAAAGATTTATTTGCTTTTAACATATCTAACTTAAAAATAGAAAACATATCTTCAACATCTTGCCTACTCAGCGGGAGAGCATTAGCGATTTTACACAACGGCAAAATTATTCTTACTATTATATTATCAGATTTATATTTTTCAAATTTTGTAAAAATTTTATTTCCCAAAAATGGATCAAAAACTATCAAATCCCATGCATTTGAAACTATATCTTCTATAAGGAATTGTCGTACGTCTTCTTGAAGATTGTCAGAATAATTATCTATATTGTTGATAAATTGTTCTTTTGTCACTATTGTAGAATTAGTAATGCTATCAATATATTCCAAGTTATCAAAATTTTTTTGTATCGATAATATGGAAGAAAGGGGATTGTCAAACTTAAAGGGGAGTGAGGGAATCTCCCATTGTCCTTTTTCGGCATGGGCGGAAATAGTGAGGGGTTTCCAGCCTCCTTCGGATATGCTATAAGTGTAAAGATAAACCATCCCCTTCGAGTCTAATAAATTTAGTTGCACTATATTAAAACCAAATTCAGTATCTAGCGCCGCTCCCATCGCTCCTGCTGCGATAATTATATGTGTATTGACAGGAGTAACCCAAGAATTATGCTTATGACCGTGTAACAAAAAATGAAAGTCTTTTGATAGCCGTTCAGTTGCAAACTTTTGGTCACTTTCATTGAACCAGTCTAAAGGATGATGTATGAGCCCTATACGTATTTTTGCTTTTCTTATTTTCTTACGGGCATAATTGAACTGCCAATGCGCTGGAAGCCATATATGACGATCATCTTCAGGTCCCGCACATGACCACGCAGAATTAAAGCCTGCAATGCCGATGGACAATCCATCTAAATCAATAATTTTACCAAAGCAGAGTCTTCCATCTTCATCATTCTGATGCGGCAAGTAATCTTTTACAAAATTTGCATAATCTTCAAGTCTAAAAATAGAATTTTTAAATTCGAAAGAATATTCAGCAATATAATTGTTAATTTTTTCACAATATTTCACAGAATCTCGTGCATAATTCTGTAAAGTAATTTGGGCAAGCTGATTAATTTTATTTCTGTTTACATCGTGATTTCCTGGCACAACAAAAAGTTTTTCCTTTGGAAGGAGATTGCCATTCTTACCACAAACATGACGTAATTTATCAAAAAAATTAATGGCCTCTGCATACTGGCTTGACAATGGAGATGATGAGAGTTCTCCAAAGGCTATATCTCCAGTGCAAAATATAAAATCTGGACGCAACAATTTATTTTCATTAAATATTTTATTAAGATAATCTATCAAATCTTCACGAGTATCATTATCACGCCATGCCATTTTAGGATAGAAATGAATATCTGAGATATGGAGCCATGTTAATGTATTGTGCATATTAACCTCCAGCATATAAGCAAGCAGAAAGCTTAGTATATGGGCTAATCATACACTAGATTGCCTCCACTTACAATACTAATAATACGGAATTTATTTTTTATGAAACACCTCTGTGTAATATACATACAATATATTTAAATTATATTCTTAGCATTAGACAATAACTTTTTAAGTACTTTTTTCTGTTTGGAAAAGACGTTTTGTCCCTTCGTTAAGCTGATTTTTGTTCCATCTGCTAGTGTAAATGTCTCGCCCAAGTTGTCTTTAGTTCGTGATCTTACATTCCATTTCATAGACATATACGCCAGCGCTGTCTCTCGCGCTTCCTGGCTGAAGCTGATCTGTCTGCCAGTGTCGCAGACTTTGCCGCCTTGGGGAAGGCAGTAAATGATATTTCCATGCGCGGTGATGCTGGCCTGTACACCTGGGACAATTTTTTCCATCAGAGCAACACTGGTCAGGCAACGCTTCCTTTGAGGTGACAGGACAGCGTTTTCCAAGACTTTTGTCTCCTTGGCTAGTGGGCTGTTGCCCACTTCTTGCTGGTCGGTAGCCCTCTCCGGAGCGACAACCTCCTGCCGGGATCGCAAGATGGCCAGGGCGGTTTCATCTCCCCGGATGGCTTTGTCACGCAAAAAATCCAGCCAGTTGCCTGCCTGCCGGGAGCGCGCTGCCTGGATTTCCTCCCGCTCATACTGCCATGACAGCTTGCGGAGATATGCCCTGGTCGTGCGGGCCAAAGGCTTGGCTGCCAGCTCTTGCCGCTTCCGTCGCCACTTCTGGCGTATGCTCTCCAGTTCCGCTTTCTGCTCCTCGTGCCCTTGGGTGAACTCCATCCACAAAGCCCCTCTGTCCGGGGCCTTCTGGATAGGAGATATGCCATAGCGCCGCTCACTGTCCGGGAATTGTCCTTTTGCCGCCTGGAACTGCCCGAACCGGCCTTCCAGCTTCTTCAGGGAAAATTCACGGTGCGCTGAGCTGGCTTTGGCCGTCTGTCGCCCATAGCGATCCTTGATGACCAGCCCGGCACCACGCCGCCGCAATTCCAGCCCGTGGGTCGCAAAGGCCTGGTGAACATCCTCCCAGGATTGACATTGCTCCAGACTGGCCAGGACAGCGATACTCTCCTGCCGCGCGAAGCCTTCAAAGGATTGCTGGCCAGAGTGCGCTTCCATTGCGGCAGCTTTACTGCCAAGGCCTCTCTCCTTGCCCGCTTCCCTCCCGTTATCCACGGTCAGGCCGTATTCCTTTTCCAACTCCCGGCACAGCTTGTCGCGCTTGATGTAGTCGCGCCACGGCTCCACCCGCGTCAGCTTCTCCGGGTGGATCAGATTGTATGCGACATGCATGTGGATATTCTCGGTATTGACGTGCACGCCGCAATGGCGCTGATGCTCTGACAGGCCCAAGGCAGCGGCAAATCGTTCTTCGATCTGCTTGAATACATCTGGCGTCAGCTTCCCTTCATCTTCAGGGTGAAAGCTGATAATCAAATGATAGGTTTTCTCTTTGCCGGTGCGCCTGTTGAGCGCCTGGGTATCTGCTACTTCCTGCACAGCTAGGTCGTAGTCATCGCCAGCCCAGCATCCGGCGCACCAGTTCATAAGACATTTTTCCGGCATCATGGATTTGGATAAATTTTCGTTCCCTCGCAGGCTATCAGCGGCTCGTCGATCAGGGCGTGCATCAGCAGGCAGAAAATCCGCAATTTCTCTTTTTTGTTCTCGCTGCGAGTAAGATGCCAGACGGCATTCGGACAGTTGACGCAGGCGGTTTCCGGCAAGGCCTTGACTTGCTGAAATATTTCGCTGCGGGTCGTAGATTCGTTCTTCATTCTGAATATCCATGCTATATTCATGCCCGGCGGCGATATAGTTCGCCAGCCGGGCATAATTGTCATTCCGGGGAGCAGAAAGGATGTGTTTGCTAATCATAATGCCTTGATTTTTGCCTTCAGCTCAGCCTGTGCCTGGTCGATCTTGTGGAGCAGCCCGTAGATTTGTTCCTTATGGCCACTGGCCAGCGTCTGCTTGAGCAATCCACCAAGGCGGCCCAAGTCCGCATTGACCTTCAGCAACTCGCGCCGGGCCTGCTGATCCTCCCGGCTTTCAACTCGGAAACCGAGGCAAACACGCCGGACAAATTCCGACATACTTAATCCAGCACGGTTGCTCGACTCCATGATGACCACAAACTCCTCCGGCGTTACATAGGATTTAACCTGCTCTGAGCGCCGGGCCTTTCTCTTTGTCTCTACCATACTACCAGCACTGCCATTTCAGATTGTGGTTTGAGAAACCGCTCCAAGCGGCCAGCACGGCCTTGAAAAGGTCATGCTCTGTCTTCAGTTCTTCAAAATTGTCCACACCGCAGCGATTGCAGATATAGGTGCGGATTTCCGTCTTGGTGTAGTCGCTGAAATGCCCCCAGAAATCGACCATGCCCTGCAAGGTAAGGAGCATGTTCGTTGAAGAGGTCTCCTTCCATCCTTCTTGTCCCCCAACCAGGAAGAGTTCTTCAAAGACGTAAATGATGGCTTCCTGCAACCGACATTCCTGAAGGTCTCCCACACTCTTCACGCGCATCCTGGCGCAAAGACGCTGTTCGGTGTGTTCCAGGCTGTCTCCCTGAAGCAAGGCTTCCAGACGCAGGATACCCTCCAGCGCCGCTCGTCCTCCTTTGCCGATCCGCTTTCTTGACCGGAAAAAATAGGGGATGGGCTGCGCATCTTTCGGCAGCGTTTCCTGTTCCTGGGCTTGCTCCATGATGGAGTCTTTTTGCTGATCCAGCAAAGTTTGCTCCATCGCATTGAACGCCTCCAGGAATTTTTCCTTTCAGGCAGCCGCCTTCTTGCCCGTAAAGCCCATTGCCAGGAAGGAAAAACCGTCACGGGTCAGGCGATAGGCGGGAAGTTTACGTCCTGTTGAATCGGTGTATTCACTGAGCGCAAAATTGCGCTCAGTGAATTGAGAAGAGCACTCCAAGTTGGAGATGGCCCGCAGCACGTCCTTATGCTCCTTCTCGAATGCCTGCGCCACGATCAGCGACGTGGTGAACATGCTTCCGCCGTCGATCTCAACAATGTTTTCAGTGGGTTGCACGATAATCTCCTGTCCATTGCTCTGATATTCGTCCATGATCCTTCTCCTGCGTTTAGCGTTGAGCCGAAGGCGAATAAGCAAGCCTCCCCCGGCGTGTGAGGGGGCAGGACGTGAAGTGTCCACTTGAAAAGTGGTACTACTTCACCTGTCCTGCCTTCTTAGTTTTCTCTTAAACATATCATATTTTATCTGATTCTTGCAACAAATAAAAAAATAAGATGAAATCAGTGTAGAATAAGATGAGATAAGATAAGATACGATGAAATCAGTGTAGAATACGATAAAATACGAATAGCCCCGGAGGACGTATCCTTCCGGGGCTATCGTATTTGAATGCTTGACGCTGCTATGATTGAGCTTCTGCCCGTTTGGCAGCGCGGGCTGCTTGGGCACGCCGGGCGTTGGTCGTCAGCTTGGCCAAGAGGTTGTGCGCCATGAGCTTCTGCTGTTCGGAGTAGCCACAGAGCTTTTTGTACTCTTCCACAGTGATGCCGTGGTGAGCCAAGTGTCTGGCCGTCAGCGTCAGTGACTGCTTACCGCACAAGCAGCATGTAACGCTCGTATCGGTGATGGCTTCGGCAGGATCGCACTTCAAGTCTTTTTGCGTATAGCATTTTTTTTCAGGAACACGATCCTGCGGTTCATTAGGCTTCTTCTCCTCTTTTGGGGCCGGACTTTCCGAGGCGGGACAGGCTACGACTCTGGACTGTTCCCAAAGGCGCTTTTCGATTGCCATGTTGAGCAGCTTCGCCTTTTCGTACTGCTCCATGACGAACTCAATGGGTTGGTCGCTATATTTTGCAAAAATCGCTGTGAAAATATCTCTGTCTTCAAGAGCCATGTAGATACTCCTTTATGTATGTAGTAACAAATAATACGCTTTTAGAAGATTGACAATGCCCATTATGGCTATTCTGGAATTTTTTTATTGTACAATCCAATTGGACTTTCTCAAAAATGATGACTTTCGCGATGTGCCTGATGAATTGTGGGAACGTGTCGACCTCTTCTTGCTCTATTCAAGCGACAAAGAAATGGTGGTGGAATCAAACCAATCCCACAGCTTATGCCGAAGTACAACCTGACAAATCATACAGAATGGTCTTGCAGAATCGCTCTCAGATGCCTTTGTCTGCGGATACCGCCAACTAGGGAACATGGTAGAAAAAGCCTAAATCGTCCGTTCGCTCATTGCGGCAGGCTGTATATCCGTCGCATGCGATTTTCTCGGTCTTTCCTTGAGATAGATGGCTGAATGCTGAAAAAACGCGCCGAGGCAAGGATGGGGTTTGTGAGGAAGGGAAATCCCTCTGCTCGCGCGAGGGGCCCTCCCCCAAACAAGCCGTGGATACGGTAAAAAAATCTTGACTTACACTTTCGTCATCTATGTTTGGCACTTGAATTTTGAGGAAAATAGCGGCATCCTACAAGCTCAGTTAACCGCGTAGAATACCATCAACAATTGCCGGTGGGAAGCATATGAGTATCCAGTATTCTATGAAGATGAACCGCATGACGGTCGATAAGCTCGGGGTCAAACTCTACGACCGGGTATACGCTGTGCTCGCAGAGCTTATTTCAAACAGCTATGATGCCGATGCCCAATCCGTTGTTATCAAGGCCCCTATGGGGCAATATCTTGCCGTCCGCCATGACGGGGTCGTCCAGAGCAAAGATGTCACAATTGAGGTTGAGGATGACGGTTCCGGTATGACGCCTCAAGAACTACAAGACTTTTATCTTGTGGTAGGAAAAGAACGACGCACCGATCCTAAGCGCGGCGACAAATCAAAGATATATAAAAGAGCTGTTATGGGGCGCAAAGGTGTTGGTAAGCTCGCTCCATTTGGAGTTTGTCGTTTTGTTGAAGTTCTAAGCGCAGGCGGCGAAAAAATAACTGAGAATAACATTACGGGATATCGGACTGCTCACATTATCATGGATAAAAACGTGATGATAAGCGACACGTCAGACATTTACCATCCAACAGTAGGTGAGATGGACGGCAAACTCAGCGATAAAACCTATACAAAAGTAATTTTGCGAGAGTTTGACTTTAGGAAAATAGGTTCCATTGAAGAACTTTCACGGCAGCTCGCGCAGCGTTTTGGACTTGAAACATCAAACTGGCGGATTGAACTCATTGATACCTCAAAAACACCTGGAGATCCCGCTTCATCCATCACTGTCGGCAAGTTCAACGTTGACGTGATGGACAACTCAAAGGTGTGTTTTGAAGGCCCGCGACCAACCATTGCCACAACACATCCTACACAATATAGGACATACAACCCTAACGGAGGCTTCAATGATAAAATATTACCTGGATTTTACAATGAAGGATTGTTTTATCCGGTAACAGGTTGGGTTGCCTATTCTAAGGTTCCTTATAAAGATGAGTTGATGTCTGGAATTCGTATTTATTGCCGAGGCAAATTTACCGCTCAAACAGTGGTGTTTGGCAAAAAAGCTGGTTTCACAGGAGAGCACTCTATCCGTAGCTATCTTGTGGGTGAATTACATGCCGACTGGCTTGATGAAACAGAAGATTTAATCCAGACAGACAGAAGAGATATCTTGTGGTCACAGGAACTTGGCATGCTGTTCCAAAATTGGGGACAACAAATTGTCCAGTATGTAGGTTCGATTGCGCGAAACCCCATGCGCCAAAGCATGATGAATAAATTTTTTGAGGCTGGGGACGTAGTCAATAAAATTAACGATGCTTTTCCAACTAAAAACCAAAAAAGCTTACGCGATACTGCAATCGATGTGGCAAAATTGCTTGGGAAATCCATGCGTGGCGACGAGTTTGAAGATCCCAACGCTGTTGAGGATATGGTTCAATTAAGCATCCTTCTCGCCCCCATTCAAAACCTTGACGCAAAACTTCGGGAAGCTGCTGAGACTGACATTAATCCATTGCGCGTTATAAATGATATTTTGAAGACAGCGAGACTTGCTGAGACTGTAACGTTTGGACACCAAGTTGTAAAACGAATTGAAATCATAGATAATCTTGAAGCCTTAAAAGATATGGAAGAAACTCCTGAAAGTGAGCTACAAAAATTGATAGAATCAGCTCCATGGTTGATAAACCCTCAATGGGTTCCTGTTACAGCAAATCAAGGATTGGCAACATTAAAGCGTGAGTTTGAAAAGTATTTCAAAGAGAAAACAGGTGCTGAAATAAACCTCTCCGATTTCTCGGAAGCAGCAAAACGCCCTGACTTTGTATTATTTAGCCAAGATGGAATTCTGCAGCTAATTGAAATTAAACGGCCAAAACACTGCATTGACGATACAGAATGGGAAAGGGTGCAGAATTATTTTGACCAACTTGAAGATTTTTTTAAAAATCCTAAGCACGAACTTTTTCTAAGCATTGCATCAAGCTACCATATCACTATAGTGTGTGATGGTGATAAGTTAAAAGGTTCCGCTAAAAAGGCTTATGAATCTTATAAAAAGGAGAATTTGTTGACCGTTATTGATTGGAGTTCATTCTTGTTACGAACAAAACAAACACACCAAACATTTCTTGATGAAGCAGAACGACTCAAGAGCATGTAATATGAATTTCCCCCAAAATAAAAAACATCAGCCAGTCGCTGTAGACCTCTTTTGTGGAGGAGGTGGCTTGACTGTTGGCTTAAAAAAAGCAGGATTTACCGTTGCCGCTGCTGTGGAAATAGAGCCTGCCGCTGCATCAACTTTTCAAATTAACCATCCAGGAACAAAGCTTTTTATTCAAGATATTCGTCATGTTTCCGGAAAGGATTTACTAGCTCAGTCTCCAACTGGAACTATTGACTTGCTTTCAGGATGTCCTCCGTGTCAGGGATTCACCAGCCTAACAGCAAAATACAAGCGCGATGATCCTCGAAATGCCTTAGTCAATGAAATGCTGCGCCTCATTAAAGAAACCCTTCCAAAAGCTGTCATGATGGAAAATGTTCCTGGCCTTGCTCTGCGCGGAAAGCATCTCCTTGACCCGATGTGCAGCCAATTAGAAGGTTTGGGCTACAAAATAACTCTGAATGTTTTACAAGTCGCTGATTATGGTATTCCACAATTCAGAAAAAGACTAGTGCTACTTGCAGGACGCGGGTTCAGCATTTCCATGCCGAAGCCAACTCACTCTAGCACTGGGGCCAACGGCCTGCCTATGTGGAAGACGGTGCGCGAGGCAATTTCACACTATCCTGCCCCTATCACGTTCAGCGAGGCAAAACTTTTGGGCAAACTCCCTTCACGTGAGTGGCATGTGGTCCGTGATTTATCCGCTCAAAATGTTGCCCGACTTCAGGCGGCTACGCCCGGCACAAGCTGGGAAAATATTCCTGAATCGCTTCGACCTCCCTGCCATCAAGGAAAATATAGAGGTTTCTCTAATGTTTACGGCAGAATGGAGTGGGACAAAGTCTCCCCCACCATAACGGGTGGTTGTACCACTTTAAGTCGTGGGCGCTACGGGCATCCTACCGAAAACAGGACTATTTCGGTACGTGAAGCGGCCACACTGCAAACATTCCCGGAAGATTATATTTTTGACACGCAATATATGGATAAGGTTTGTAATATCATTGGGAATGCTCTTCCTTGCGAGTTTGCCCAGCAGATTGCATCGCAGTGCCTCCACGCAATGCAATTTGCTGGGAGGATTCCGGCATAGTTTTTGATTTTCCCCAAAAGGGTAAGCTCGTCGCGAAACATGCAGGTTTTCGCGATGTGCCTGATGAATTGTGAGAACATGTCGAACCTTCCTTGCTCCATTCAAGCCAAAACGGCGTGATGGAAACAAACCAATCACACAGCAAACGGTTCTTGCCGGGATTTTCATAAATGTCGTAGTGGATGCCAATGGACCATGCTTCCCACTTGTTATGGCTCAAAAAGCACTGTCCACGAGCACTTCAAACGTTGGAACAAAACCGGTGTCATGGCGAAAATCTTTCGCATACTTGTCACAGAGTATAGGGAGAATGTCGGCATTGATGCCCAATGTCAATATAATTTTACAATAAGTATGGTAAGTTTAGTGTATCCTATTTGGATAACTAAGAAATTATCACTCCAAATTAGGCAAAGAGGACACGGCGAGATGTGCTTGACTAGGGGCAAGATGCGCATACCGCATAGTCATTTTGATGTCTTTATGCCCAAGAAGTGTACCAACCATTGCTAATGGATAACCCTTTTGCACAAGCCATGATGCAAAAGTGTGCCGTAGTGTATGAAAGCAAACACGCTCGCGCCTATCCTTAATCCCATGATTAAATCCGCAAGCCTTGATGGCGCATCTGAAAACTTTGTAATGGGCAGCGGGAAGTTCTCCATTGTGGTTAAGAGCGTGTTTGGAAACTTCAGCTTTTATAGTTACAAGAAGGCATGTGGACA
>ERZ791808.2021-NODE-2021-length-13251-cov-4.943392_pt1 | contig 13251 bp, 14 predicted proteins | sample MGYA00510305_ERZ791808 | MGnify/ENA primary metagenome ERZ791808 (study PRJEB30046, sample SAMN00792024) | human gut metagenome | study: EMG produced TPA metagenomics assembly of the A metagenome-wide association study of gut microbiota in type 2... | reverse complement strand
CGCTGCTCCAGCGGCAACCGGCAGCCTTGAGCGCATCCTTGTGCTGCCGCGTCTCGCCGCTGATCCAGAGCCACGATCCGCAAAGCTCCACCGTCAGCCCCTGCAGCCCGAGCAGCACGGCGAGAATCTCGCGGAATTCTTCGGCGGTTTCCGTCGTCTGGTGGTACTCGTCCGCGGCCGCGTTGTGCTGCGCTTTGAGCTGCTCAAACAGCGCGTCATGCTCGGCGTTAATCTCCTGCATGATCTCGGTGCTGCCGCCCTGGTCTGGGTGATGCTTCAGGGCAAGACGGCGGTAAGCTGCTTTCAGCTCGTCAAGGGTGTGGATGTTGGTAAAGTATTTCATGGTGATCCTCCTTGTATTTGTGTTGGTTTGGCGTCACTCTGCATTTTCCGGGCTTGTGACCGGCCGACGTTCGTCGGGCTGCATTACCGCCGGGAGGCGGGATTAAAGAACCGCGCTTTCGATTCTATCAATGAATCTGCGGGCCCGCTCAGACTGGCGCTTGAAAATCTGGTAAAACGAATTTTCGTCATCAGACGGCTTTGACTTCATCATCAGGTCGATGTACTCCCTTTCCGCGACTTCCAAGTCATGCTTAATCAGTGCCCATTCCGCAAATGTAAATTTCATAATTTTCATTCTCCTTTCTTGTATGACATACTCGATTGAGTATGTATATTTTTAAGGGACATTCAGTCCCTTAAAAAGTTTTCAATTGCTTCGAGCAAAACGCGCGCTTGCGGTATCCCTTCGGCCTTACATTTAGCCTTGAAAGCTGTCACAGTGTCGCGCGGTAGCTCCGCCTGCACTTTGCAGTAAACGCGGTCGTTGTAGCGGCGTTTCACTTCCGTGCTGGTGGTGGTTTTCCGTGCCGTTGCGGTCATCTCCTTTTGTGGCCGGGGCGGTTTCCCGCCCCGCCTCGATCATGTGTTATCCTTGGTTTGCTGTGGCAACATACACCTTGATCAGCTTTTTGATTTCCTCGGCTGTATAGGTGTCTTGCTCGGGCTTTTGCTCGATAATGTCGATCAGGTCATAAGCTACCGCCTTACGAGCTTCCTTCATTTCCTTTTCGGTTGGCATTGACTTCGCTCCTTTCGGTGTCGTTTGCCTGTTGGCATCTTTAAGATAGCATACTCAATCCAGTATGTCAACACTTTTTTGCAAATTTTTTTGCGCGGGCGCTCTCCCTCTATACTTTACTTTTCTTTCCTTTGGTCGTTGAATGTCTCGCGGGGTATGGAATAGATATTTAATAGCTATGGCATAGCTGTGTAATAGCTATTACTGAGCTATGTAAATACCCCCCCTATAGTCCCCCCTCTTTGCGCGGGGTGCTGTCTGGATGTGCGCCGGTGATGCAGTGATGTGATGTGATACGATGATGTGATGGTATGATGGTATCTTGTATCTCATACAAAATCCGCGTTGTGGCGGCAGATAAAAAAATCGTGGGGCTTGTGGTGGCTGGTTTTGTGGCGGTGATCTGGTGCATACTGATGCACTTTTCACGGCTGTTTTCGATGCTGTATACTGTGCATATTCATGCAGTTTCGCAAAAAGCTAGTGTTTTCAACGGCTTCATCAATTTTCAAATTCGGCATAACCTACATTTTGCCGAATAACTCATGGATTTGTGGTGTTTCCGCTCTGAAAAGCTGGTAGTTTATGCAGCTCATGCGCAGTGTATGCAGTATCATGCAGCAATGGCAATTAGGCGCCCGGCTGCGCGGGCAATCATCCACGGCGCGCGTTGGTGTGTGGTGTGTGCTCCGTTCGGCGTTTCCGGGTGTGCCCCCTCCCCCCTCCCCCCCCGGGTGCCGGAAAAACGGGCGGCCGCTCACGGGACGGGCTATACGCTATGACACACAGCCTTTTGAGACTTCCCGCCAAACATCGTCCCGCTCGACGTTTAACGCAAGTTTAACGCACGGGAAACGCGCGGAGCGTGTGTTCAACGTGTTTAGCGTGCGTTCGGCGTGTGTTTGCCACAGCACGCGATTGACAGAACGTACTTGACAGAGCGTGCTTGAGTGTACGTTTTTCACGTCTTTCCAAGCGTGCGCGTCGTTACCCTATACATGAGCTCGCGGAAGCAAGAAGAAGAAAACCGGCAAGGTATTTCATGTATCATCTGGGTCGTGCATTTAGTTTTCACAACGTTTGATGCTATACTATAAGCGATGGGGTGATTCTATGGCAAGACCGCGCAAAATCAAGACCGCAGAAGAGCTTGGCGTTCTGATCGACGAGTTTATCATGCAGTGCGAGGACGGAAAACAGTATATGGACGACTATGCGCTGATGAAGTATCTCGGCATTGCGCCGCGTACACTCGCTCGATGGCGGGCAAACGAAGGCGGGGAATATGACGGATATGGAGAGCAGCTCGAGAAGCTGGTCGCATACCGGGAAGCGGTCTATGCGCGCATGGTGGCTGAAAACCCGAAGGGCAGCGGCGGGATCATCTTCCTGCTCAAGCAGCCGAAAAACGGCGGGTACATCGACAAGCCTGTAATCGACGTTCACGCGCAGGAGCTGACGATCAAGACAGACGGGATCGGCGGCGACAGTGCTTTCAAGTGACGCACATGCTTAACTCAACAAGCCAAATGCGGGCGCAAGATACGCGCTGCGGCTGAGTGCTTGCTGTTCGCGTTTGCGGACAATGCCCCTCCGTGCCGGAAAAAGGCCGCACCTCCAGTGCCTGCCGTGTCTCTCTTCCAAAATCTCTTACGGTACGGAGCAATGCGAACCCGGCGCTATCCGGGAATCAAGCGTCGGAAGCGACGGTAAACACTGCTGCGGCGGCAAGTGGCCTAAGCGTTTTCATCTCCTTTCCGCTGAAATCCTGTGCAAGTCAGGATGCCGCAGCTTCCCTTTTCTACGGCAGCTTTCCAAGAGGGGCGCCCGGTGCAAGTCCGGGGGGTTGCCACCAAGACCAGACGACCGGATTGACCGGAGCGTGAAAAACCGGCAGAAAGCCGCTTTCCTGCTGCAGCGGGAGGCGGGCGCGCTGAGCTGCTGCTCGGAATTGGTTTATAAGCGAGGCGCGCAACAACCGTGTCTGGTAGATTATTTCGTTTTTTTGCTGGGGCGCTGTGCAAGAGCGCTCGCAGCCGCGGTCTTGAACGAATGAGGTGAAGCGTTTGCACGTTATCCGTGTGGAGCTGCCGAAGCAGCACAGCGAAATCGAAGTGCACGTCATTGCGGACGTACATCTTTCCGACCCGAACTGCGATATTCGCGGCGTGCAAAAGCGCGTGGCGGACATTGCGGAGAGAGACAATGCCTACGTTATCCTTGCGGGCGACCTGATCGACAACGCGACGCGAAACAGCATCGGCGACATCTACAGCACGCAGCTGTCCCCGATGGAGCAGATCCAGCTTGCAAACAAGACGTTTGCTCCGCTCAAGGGCCGCATCCTGTGCGCTGTTCCCGGCAACCACGAAGAGCGGACATATCGCGCAGACGGCATCGACATTACATGGCTGATCGCAAACGAGCTGGGCGCTGGCGACAGATATGCACCGGACGCCGCGCTTGTGTTTGTTTCGCTGGGTGAAAACTCGCGGAGAAAGAGCGAGGGACGGCAGACAACGTACTCCATCTATGTCAACCATGGAAACGGCGGCGGGCGCAAGATTGGCGGCAAGATCAACCGGCTCGCAGACTATGCGCAGATCGTCGATGCAGACGTTTATGTTTGCGGGCACACGCACTCCCCTGCCGTGTTCAAGGACTGCTTTTTCCGGACGAATGCTTCTACGAGGAGTGCGGAGCCGGTTGAACGATTGTTTGTTAACACTGCGGCTGCGCTGAACTACGGCGGCGGCTACGGTGTGCGGATGGGCTATCAACCGGCGAGCAAGGCCGCGCCTGTCATTTACCTTGACGGGTGGCGGAAAAATGCCGGGGCAGCAATGTGAAGGTACCCTATGCAGAAAAATGAAACTCTCCTCCGGGCAATTCTGGACATTATCGGTCGCGGGAATACTGCCGAGGTAAAGCAAACGAAAGACGGCGTGCTTGTGCTGGAAGTAAAGCGCAAGGTCGCCTTTCGGGAAACTGAAACAGAATAACGACGTGCCCGGAAACGGCCGGGCATAAGAGCTGAACGGAGCTGACTGCGAAATGCAGTTGGCTCCGTTTCTGCATTTACGGAGGATGCCATGCCGAAGCAGAAGCGAAGCACGCAGACAAATTTCACATGGGATCCGGGACACGCGAACGAGAAGCAGCTTCTGTTTTATCAGAGCCGAACGATGTACACGGCCTACGGCGGCGCGCGAGGCGGCGGCAAGACGCACGCTGTGCGCATCAAGGCGGTAGGCGGCGCGTTTACATGGCCGGGCATCCGCGTCCTCATCGTGCGAAAGACATACCCGGAGCTGCAGTCGAACCACATTGAGCCGATTTTGAAGATGGTGCCGCAGGAGCTGACAAGCTACAACGGCACACTGCACACGCTGTACTTTCAAAACGGCTCGACCATCCATTTCGGCCATTGGAGCGGCATCACGTCCGAGAGCGAATACCAAGGCCAGGAATACGACTGGATCTTCATGGACGAGGCGACGCAGTTTACAGAGCGCGAATTCCGCTTTCTCGGCGGCTGCCTGCGCGGCGTCAACGAGATCCCGAAGCGCTTTTACCTGACGTGCAACCCCGGCGGCGTCGGGCATAGATGGGTCAAGCGCCTGTTTATCGACCGAAATTTCAAGACAGATTCCGACAACCCGGAGGAGAACGAGAACCCGGACGACTACAGCTTCATTTTCGCAACGGTCGAGGACAACAAAGACCTGCTTGAATCCTCTCCGGGCTATCTGCAGGCGCTCTCTCAGTTGCCGGAGAACATCCGCAAGGCGCACCGCTACGGCGACTGGGACGCACTGTGCGGCACGTATTTCCCGGAATTCAGCAAGGCAACGCACACCTGCAAGCCGTTCCAGATCCCAAAGCACTGGAAGCGGTACAGGGCGCTCGACTACGGTCTGGATATGCTTGCCGTCGGCTGGTACGCGGTGGACGAAAACGGACGCTCCTACATGTACCGCGAGCTTGTGCAACCGGGGCTGATCGTGCAGGATGCGGCAAAGCAGATCCTCGACCTGACGATGCCGGACGAGCACATCGAGATTACCTTTGCCCCGCCGGATATCTGGTCGCGCCAGAAGGACACCGGCAAGACGATGGCGGAGGTGTTCATGCAGTGCGGCGTGCCCATCGTGCGGGCAAGCAACAACCGCGTGCAGGGTTTCCTGCAGGTGAAGGAAGCACTCGCAAATATGCCGGACGGAAAGCCGGGGCTTGTGCTTTTCCAGACCTGCGAACGGACGATTGGAGACCTCGAGGACATTCAGGCGGACGAGCGCAACCCGAACGACTGTGCGAAAGAGCCGCACGAGATCACGCACACGGTCGATTCCGTGCGCTACTACTGCGTATCGAGAACAATGCGCGCAGACGCAAGAGACGCGAACCCGTCGGAGATCATCTACGAGGACGAGGACGCGCAGGAGGACTACGAGGAATTCATGACCGGAGACGCACCGTCTGCCGGATATATCAGCTATTAGGAGGAAGACATGAACACTATCGGTTTGATCGGCCTGCTGGTGATCGCGGCGTGCTTTGTGCTGACGATGGTAAGCCTGCGGCGCTGGGACGACGAGCTTCGGGCATTTCAGGACGCGACGATGGATATGCTGGCAGATACGTCGCTCGACGTGTCCCGGCTGCAAAAGCGCTTAGAAGCACTGGAAGAGACGGCGGCCGCACTGTGCGAGCGAGCGGACAATCTCGACGAGGAGCACGCTGAACAGGTGGAGCAGGCACTGCAGATGGCGCAGGACTTCTCCAACGGCGTGTCCAACCTCATGAATTACAGCTACCTGATGGCCGGAAAGAAGGACGTGAGCGACGATGCCTGACGAGTTTGGCAAGAAGATCACGCCGGAGCAGGTACAGGCAGAGTACCAGAAAATGCTCGGCTACAACACCGCTGTCAACCTCGACGAGACGGTGCGCGCCAACGAGAACTTCTTCATCGGCAAGCAATGGGAGGGCGTGGACGCGAAGGGCCTGCCGACGCCGGTATACAACTTCCTGAAACAGGTCGTTTTGTTTTCGGTTGCAAACATCACGACCGACAACATCAAGATGCAGGCTACTCCGCTTGCGTGCGAGCGCACGCCGGAGGACGTGGAACGTGTCGCGGAGATCGTCAACAAGGAGTTTGACCGGCTGTTTGAATTCAACCGCGTGCCGAACCTCGTGCGCGAGTATATGCGAAACGCCGCGGTGGACGGTGACAGCTGCCTGTTCACGTTCTGGGACGACACGGTTGACGCCGGTTTCGGACTGCGCGGCGGCATCCGCACGGAGATCGTGGACAATATGCGCGTCGGCTTCGGCAACACAGCGTGCCGTGACCCGCAGAAGCAGCCCTACATTCTCATTGAGCGGCGAGAAATGACGAAAGAACTGCACAGAGCAGCGCAGGAGGCCGGAAATCCGCGCTGGGGAGACATTCAGCCGGATACCGAGAACCACAACACTGACAGCTACAAAAACAGCTCAGAGCGCAGCACGGTACTGCTGCGGATGTGGAAGGAACGCAAGACCGGCACGGTGTGGGCGTGCGAAGTCTCCGGGCGCGTCATGTTGCGCGAGCCGTGGGACATGGGTCTGCGGCTCTACCCGGTGACGTGGATCAACTGGGACTACATTCCCGACAGCTATCACGGGCAGGCGCTCGTGACCGGGCTGATCCCGAACCAGATCTTTGTCAACAAGCTGTTTGCAATGTCCATGATCTCGCTGATGACGAGCGCATTTCCGCGCACGGTCTACGACAAGACGCGCATTCCGAAGTGGAACAACGCGGTCGGCGCTGCGATCGGCGTCAACGGCGGCGACGTGTCCGGCGTGGCAAAGATCATCGACCCGGCACAGATCAGCCCGCAGATCGCGCAGTTTATCCAGACGAGCGTGGACTATACGCGGCAGTTTCTCGGCGCGACGAGCGCGGCACTTGGCGAAACGCGGCCGGACAACACGTCGGCCATTATCGCCCTGCAGCGCGCAGCCAGCATCCCGTCGGAGATCACGAAGCAGAACCTCTACAAATCCATTGAAGATCTGGGGCGCATCTATCTGGACTTCATGGCGGCGTACTACGGGAAACGAAAAGTGCAGGTGTCTATGCCGGACGTTGGCTCGGACATCCTCGCATTTGCCGGGAAAGACCCGGAGGAGCTGGAAACCGTGCTGTTCGACTACGGCATTCTGAACGATATGCCGATGGCGCTGAAGCTGGACGTCGGCGCCAGCTCGTACTGGTCGGAGATGGCGTCTGTGCAGACGCTGGATAACCTGCTGATGCAGGACAAGATCACGATCGAGGAATACCTTGAGCGCATCCCGGACGGCTACATCCCGAAGCGGCAGGAGCTGATCGCCTCGCGCAAGCAGGCGGCACAGCAGCAGATGATGCAGCCGGAGGACCCGAGCACAGGCAGCACACCGGAGACCGGCGCTCTGGTCGATCTCGGCCAGAAGACGCCTATTCGCGGTGGCGGCGGCTTCGGTGACCTGCAGCGCAAGGTCATGCAGACCGGGACGGCCGAATAACGAACGCTCGGCGGAAAACCGCCTTGCAAATACATTACCGGATAAATTTCAACACGCGGCGCCGACCATAGCGCCGCACCCGCCAACCATAGCGGGAGAAGGGATTTTGACATGGCAGACGACATGAACACCGCCTTTACGGCGGACGCAGACGATTGGAGCGACATCACGGCGGATAGCTTTGCCGACATCGAGGACGACGCGCAGGGCGCTCCGGGCACGGAGACGCAGGGAAACGACGCCGCGCCGGAAATCGAACAGAACGACGGCGGGCAGGATGCAGATGCCACACAGCCGGGCGAGAACGAGGAGCAGCAGGCACAGACAGACGGCCAACTGTTCGAGCTCAAGCACCTCGGCGAGACGAAAAATGTGAACCGGGACGAGGTCGTAACGCTTGCCCAGAAGGGCATGGACTACGACCGTGTGACCGAGAAGAACACGCAGCTGGAAACCCAGGTGTCCGAGCAGAAACAGCAACTGGCGCAGCTCACGGAACACGAGAACGCGCTGCAGGAGCTGGCAAATCAGAGCGGCACAACCGTCGAGGAGCTTGTGGAAAACATGCTCATTGCCGTTACCAAGTGTAAATACGGCATCGACGACGACGGCATGGCGCTCGAGCGTGTAAAGCTCGACAGAGAGCGCCGCGCGCTCGATCAGGAACGGGCAGCACTGGCACCCCAGAAGCAGGAGCAGGAGCAGCAGGCAGCGAACGAGAAATGGCGCGGCGAGTGCTTTGACGCATTTGCAAAAGCCTATCCCGACGTTGACCCGGCCTCCATTCCGAACGGCGTGTGGGAAGCCTTTAACCGCGGTGAAACGCTGGTTTCGGCCTACGCGAGGGAACGCAACAAGGCGCTGGAGGCAGAGATCGCGCGCATGAAATCCGAACAGGAGACGCGCGACCGGAACGCGGCGAACGCCGCGAGGAGCACCGGCAGCCAGAGCAGCGCCGGGAAGACCGGCAGCGACGAAGCGTTTGACGCGCTGTGGTACGACGGCAACTGACCACGTGAGATAAGGGCTTGCCTCCGCCTGAAATTCCAAATTTTTAAGTGAGGTAATTACTTATGGCAATCAATGTTGCAAACAAATACAGCACCAAGCTCGACGAGCGTTTCCACCAGAAGAGCGTGACCGACGCATTCGCCGGTAAGGACTACGACTTTGTCGGCGTGAACGCGATCAACGTGTACAGCTCCGACGAGGGCGACTTCGGCGACTACACCCGCAGCGGCTCCAGCCGCTTCGGCAAGATCAAAGAGCTGGGCGACACCGTGCAGACCATGCGCATGACGCAGGACAAGGGCGGCACGTTCTCGATCGACGCGGGCAACGCTGCCGAACAGTTTAACGTCAAGCAGTGCAACGCGCGCATGAAGGCGACGTGGGACGGCAAGGTCACCCCGAGCATCGACAAGTACCGCCTGCAGAAGTGGGTCGGCGGCGCCGGTGTTGTGACCGTCAATGCTACCGCGCTGACCGGCAAGACGGCCATCGACGCCATTGTCAACATGGGAGCGGAGATGTCCAACCATCTCGTGCCGACCGATAACCGCGCGATCTTCATCGGCCACACGCTGTTCGCCAAGTGCAAGCTGTCGGACTACATCGTCGGCATTGACGTGCTGGGCAAGGACGCCGTCGCAAACGGCTCTCTGGGTAAGCTCGACGGCAACGACGTGTACGCCATCCCGGACAGCTATCTGCCCGCAGGCGTCAACTTCGTGATCTTCCGCAAGGGCGCGAGCGTCGACCCGGTGAAGAACCAGACCATGCGCATCCAGAAGAACCCGCTCGGCATTGACGGCGATGTGGCCGAGTACCGCGTGATGTTCGACAGTTTCGTGCTGGACAAGAAGGCATACGCCATCGGCGTGCACGCGACTGCGGGCAGCACGACCCCGACGATGTCCGTTTCCGGCGGCACGATGACGCTGACTGCCGGTGACGGCGAGACCATCAAGTACACCACCGACGGCAGCAACCCGAAGACTTCCTCCACGGCGCAGACCTACAGCGCCAGCGCGAAGCCGACCGGCATCGCCGCAGGCACGGAGGTCAAGGCTTACGCCAGCAAGACCGGCGCGCTCGATTCCGGCATTATGACGGCTACCGCCTGAGGCAACGGATAAGGCGGCGGGAAATCCCGCCGCCTATTTTCAGATAACGAGGTGATTTCATGGCAGAAGTCAGCGACGTGTTCGATGCGGCAATGTCCATCATGGACGAGCTGAGTGACAGCGGGAAACCGCAGACGACGGACACGGACGAATATAAATACCGCACCGTGTCGATCATCAACACCATGATCGCGGAGCTGTACCCGTTTTCGGAGACGAAGAAGGCCGGAAAAACTGCCTCCGGCTGGCGGCCTGTTGAGGAATTCGACGACACGCTCTCGGAGATCGACAACACGCTTGCGCTCGGTGCGATGCCATACGGCCTTGCTTCCGCTCTCCTGACGGACGAGAACCCGGAGGCATCCGACCGGTTCAAGCGGCGCTACAATGAGATCGTGACGATGCACAAGGCAAACGCGCAGTGCAGTATTGGCACGGTCGAGGATGTGTACGGCGGCATCGAGTACGGCGAATTCGGGAGCTGGTGACGCGCATGAATGAAAAGATCGTCGGAATCCAGAAATGGCTCGGCGTCAATCAGGCGGGAACAGACGACACAAGCCTGAAGCTCGGAGAGGCTTCGGATATGCGCAACTGGCGCGTGACGCAGGACGGTGCACTGCGAAAGCGCCCCGGTATGAAAGCCGTGCATACGTTCCCCGGGGAAATTCAGGGAACATGGTGCGGCTACATCGGCGGAGAATATGTGCAGGTAGCGGCCGCGGCCGGGAAGCTGTGGAAAATCGGATTTCCAGCCACTACGGCGGTCTCGGAGCTGGGCGCGCTCGCCGACGCACACACGGAGTTTTTCGGGTTCCGGGAAAAGCTCTATATCCTCAACGGTACGCAGTACAAGGTGTTTGACGGCCATACGCTCGCCGATGTGACCGGGTACGTCCCGACCGTGCTTGTGGGCGTCGGTGCGGAAGGCAGCGGCACGGAGCTGGAGCAGATCAACAAGCTATCCAGCAAGCGAAAATACCGCATTGCTACGGACGGAAAGTCCACGGTGTATGTGTGCCCGGAAAGTGGAACGCTGTCTGTGAGCGTGAAAAACAGGGCAACAGGCGCAGCACTGGCAGCCGGTGCGGACTATACGTTTGCAGAAGGCAAGATCACATTCACGAGCGCGCCCCCTGCCGGTGCGGACGTGTATGAGGTTGAATACACCGTGGCGTCTGACGATTCCGGTGCGGTCAGGGCAATGAAGTTTGCGGAGCTTTACAACGGCGCAACGGACAACCGCGTGTTCCTCTACGGTGACGGAAGCAACAAGGCGCTGTACTCCGGGCTGGACATCGACGGCAACCCGACCGCCGAATACTTCCCGGACATGAATGTGCTGGACATTGGCGACGAGAACACGCCGATCACGGCGATGATCCGCCACTATTCCCGACTGCTGGCGTTCAAAGAAGATAGCGCGTACTCCGTGCAGTATGGCACGGTGACAAACGCAGAGGGCAAAATCCTCCCTGCGTTTTACTGGACGCAGGTGAACAAAGCCATCGGCAACATTGTTCCCGGGCAGGTGCGGCTTGTGGACAACAGCCCCTACACCCTGTTCGGGGAGAGCATCTACACATGGAAAAACAACAGCAGCTATTCCAGCAACCTGACGATCGACGAACGGCAGGCGAAGCGCATTTCCGACCGCGTGTGGAAAGCGTTGCAAGGCTTTGACCTACGTCGGGCGTACTGCTGGGACGACAACGACCGCAAGGAATGGTACTGCATATCTGGTGACGTGGCTGTCGTGCACAACTACGGGCTCAATGTGTGGTATCTGTACACGAACTTCCCTGTCAAGCACTTTTACCGCTCATACGGGAGGCTGCTCGGCGCACGTGAAAATGTGCTCGTCGAGATTTCGGATGCGTTCCGCAGCGACTGCGGCGAAGCGATCGACGCGCGATGGGAGAGCGGCAACATGCACTTCGGCGCGGATTTCATGCGCAAATACTCCGCCATGCTGTGGATCGGCCTCGTGCCGACGCACGCCGGGTCGATGACCGTGACGGTCATGACAGACCGGAAAGCGGACTTCTCAAAGAAGCTGGTTTTCCGAAACAGCGCAGCGTTTGACCACGCGAATTTTGCGCACTGGTCGTTCAACACGAACAAGCGCCCGTATATGACGCGGCTGAAACTGAAAGCAAAGAAATTTACATACTACAAGCTCATCCTGACGAACGATGACGCGGACACGACGGCGACGGTCACGAGTGCCGACATCCGCGTGCGGTTCACGGGATATGTGCGATAGGAGGGTTACATATGGCACTTCCGACGTGCAACGAGGACATGAACATCATCTCCAAACTGGACGACGAGCCGAACGACGTTGGCGGTCTGTCCGCTGCGTCTCTGAAAGCAAAGTTTGACCTTGCAGGAAACCTGCTGAAAAAGGCACTCAACGATCTGGTCGCTGCGCTCGGCAACAACGCCGCCGCAAAGAACATCGGCTTTGCACCGACGACCGCGGTCAACGCTGATAACGTGCAGGATGCGATCGAGAACGTGCAGAGCCAGATCGCTGGCGTGTCGCAGGGCGGCATTGCGGATGCGTCGATCACAACGGAGAAGATCGCAGAGGAAGCAGTGACGAGCGAAAAGATCAAAAGCGGAGCGATCCAGAAAAGACATTTTACGAGCGGTGCGCTGCAGGAGGACATACCGGTCGACGAGCTGACATTCTCGGCTACGTCCACCGCGTGCACGCTCTCCACGCATTGGTGCAAATTTGCGGTTGCACTCAGAGCGGTGTTTTTCGGCGCACGGTTTTTGAATTTGTCAGACGCGGATGTAGAGAGAAAGCGCGTGTATATTACCGCGTCCGGCACCGGCGGATACGCTTTTACGACGTATGGGTGTTACAGCGCATACGTGTCATACAAATCGGCAGGCACAACGAAGTACGTGAGTGCACCGGTGTTCACGACGCTGTTGGCATCGAACGAGCGTGCGCTCTGCGTTGTACTCCCGGATGATGTCACAGCCGACACAGCCGGGATCTCCATTCATGGTCTGTACTTTGTTTCGTGATGAGGTGAAAAGCAATGGCAGTTGTAATTAAACAGGGTGACGCTTACGGCATTCCGCTGGAGATCCAGCTAAACGGTGCGGCGTTGCACGCGGATGACGTGGAGCAGGTGGAGGTCTATGTCGGGGACACAATTCGCAAGCTGTACCCGGGTCAGATCACCTACAACGACGCGCTTGGCAGCTTCATCGTGCCGGTAACGCAGGAAGAGACGTTCGAGCTGCCGGAGGGGGAGACCATCCGCGTAGACGTGCGTGTGCAGTTTCCGGGCGGCATGGTGATAGGCGTAATCGACGAGCTGAAAGCGAAGGTCGCGGACGCCATCAGCGAAGAGGTGCTGTAAATGCCCGCGATCGTACCGGCGAACGGCCGGTTTTCGCTGACGGTACGCCTCGGCGGTATCCTGCTGCAAGGCCCGCCGGGGCCGCCCGGCGTCGGTG
>ERZ791808.2019-NODE-2019-length-13260-cov-4.535706_pt1 | contig 13260 bp, 10 predicted proteins | sample MGYA00510305_ERZ791808 | MGnify/ENA primary metagenome ERZ791808 (study PRJEB30046, sample SAMN00792024) | human gut metagenome | study: EMG produced TPA metagenomics assembly of the A metagenome-wide association study of gut microbiota in type 2... | reverse complement strand
TCTCCGGCTCGGAGGGGGCGGGCTCCGCCTCACCGCCATCCTCCGGCATATCCTCATCTGGAAGCACCTGCTCCTCCGGCGCGCTGTTTTCCGCGCCGGTTGGGACGCCCTCCCAGCTCCAGTAGTCAAACATATAGAGTTCATCCGGCGTGGCCGTCAGGGTGTACTGATCCGCGCCGTTGGAGGAGTTTACATAGGAAAAGGACGCGGTTCCATGCCCAGCATTCTCAACTGTGAGAACACGGCGATCCCGGAAGTAGGCGGTAAAGTTGGTGTTCTTCGTCAGGTTCACGGTATACGGATTGTCATAAATGCGGTCAGAACTTCCCTCCGCGAGCCAGTAGTCGAACGCGTAGTCCTCTGCCCCCATAGCGGCGAGTACATATTGATCGGCCACGGTACCTTTCAGTGCCTCTGCCGTACCACGTCCCTCCTGTGCGACGGATACGGTCGCGGAATGCGTTGATTCAGCCGGTGCTGGAGCGAGGATGATCGTGCTCCCCCCACCAAGCCCATAATCACTATTGAGGATTCGGGACATACTCGTCATTTTGAAAGACAACTTGTTGCCTTGAATCGTTATAAAAGTTTTTTCCTCCTTATTTGAATAAGAAAGGACATATTTTCCCGTATCCTCATGATCATGCAAATATTGATTCAGCTCACCATTACTTGCTGTCCCGCTAACGGTCCAGCCCTTATATCCACTTGGGGAAAAATTATCTAATGTGACAGTACTAGTGACGATAGATGTAACGCCGCCACCACCCTCAGTCTGAAATTTTTCATTAACTATATATTCGTTGCGCTCTCCGGCCTTAATCTCATAAGTATTCCCGCTTATCTTAAACTGCCCTGAGACAGCGCCTGTATACGTCCTCAAATCGATCACGATTTTGATCTGTTTCTCAGTCGGTTCAACAGCCAGTGCCGTCGGGGCACAGAGCGAGCATAAAAGCGACAGCACCAACAGTATGGAAAGAAGCTTCCTCTTCTTCAGCAATGATGACTCCTCCTCTAATTCGTCTTCCAGCCTTCACCAGAAGCCCTTCAACAGATGAATGTCCCCGGCCGCCGAACACGTCGGCGGCCGGGGGTTCAGATCATTCTCTCATGGGACGGCCATTTTCCGCTCCCTCTTATCAGTCGTGCACCACATACAGGTGGTTATAGTCATTGCCAAAGACGGCGTAGCCGTTGTCAATGGCCATGCCGCCCAGGGCGTATGTGTCGCCCGTTGTGCCCCAGACCTGGCTGCCGGTCGTGCCGTCATAGCTGTAGCAGTAGCCGACGCCCTTCTGGGCGTTGGTGTTGAAGTACAGGTAGTCGGTGCCGGTGCCGTCGCCCATCACCACGATGGAGCTCTGAACGGGGAAGCCATCGCCCTCGACCACCGTTTTCACGGAAGAGCCGTCGGCACTGACGCACTGGACGCCGCCGGCATTGAAGCCAGAGTAGTAGCCCACATAGATGCGGTCGCCCACCTTGGTGGGGGTGGAGGTGGAGGTGGCGCCCAGTTTTTTGTGCCACTCGACCGTCAGCCCGTCATCATAGGAGCAGCACCACAGGTAGCCGCCCTGGGTGGTGAAGTACAGGTAGCCGTCATCCAGCATGACGGTGGAGCGCACATTGCCCGCGTCGCTGGCCACATCGGTCAGATCCAGCACGCCGCCGGTTGTGTCAAAATCCGCGATGCTCCGCCAGTACAGCAGGCCATTGTCGCTGCCGAAGTAGACGTTGGTGCCGTCGCTCACCGCGCCGGCCCAGTAGAAGCCGTAGCTGTCGGGGGTGAAGGTCTTCACCGAGTAGTCGGAGAGCTTGACCTGATAGTAGGTTCCCGCGCGGCTGCCGCCGGGCCAGGTGCCGAAGTACAGGTAGGTCCCGTCGGTGGTGATGGGGGTGTTGATCTGGCCATTGATGCCGGTCAGGACATTCGTCACAGTGGGTTTGTTCTGATCCAGGCCGGTAAGAGCCATAACCTTGCTGCCGGTACCGGTAAGCCACTCACCGCCCTCGTAGTCGTCATACTGGCTGATGGTACCCACATAGAGGGTATCGTCCGACGCGTCGTTGGGGGTGCCATTGTCGTCCAGATAGGGGGTAGACAGTTGGAAGCCGCTCTTGGCGTTCAGAGAGGTTCCCTCCGTGCCGTAGGGATCGGTAGTCCAGACGATGCTGCTGCCGCCGTTTTCCGCGCACCTGATCTTGGCTACCAGCGCGCCGCTGGCTCCATAGCCATCGTAGAGAACGTAAGCATAGGTAGTCCCGTTCACCGTCTGCAATACGGGCACGTTGTCCACGCCGTCCCAGCCGGAGCCGGTACAATGCAGTTGGATGTAGCTGTCCAGGCCGGATTTATCCGGCGCGGTAGGAGCCTCCGTCACCACCGCGTTGTGATTGTTGCTGCCGCCGTAGACGTTCCAGGACGCGAACGCGCTGGTGGACAGCATGCCCGCGGCCATCGCCAGAGACAGGCACACGGACAGAACCTTTTTGCCGTTTTTCATCTTTTACATGGCTTTTTCTCCTTCAAAATTAAACTTCCTTTGCTCGACCGCCGCATGAGCAGGATTCCCCGTGCGGCATGCACACGGACTCAGCAGCCATAGGCGTGCATGCTCCCATGGCCGCAATCAAAAGACATTTCCCAACCGCCCGACCTTTCTAGTTCGTATAAAATTCCCATATCACTTATCGTCACGGCCTGTCCGGCCTGTGAACGCGCCCTTGCGCAAGCACCGGACCCCGTTCCTGCGCTCCCGTCCGCCCCGACGCAGACCGCGTTGTTCGGCCCTTGGCGCGCTCCTCTCCCCGCGCGCTTCCCCAGGCCGGTATCCCCTTCCGATGCCGCTATTCAGTTGTCGGCCGCGCTTCGGCCATTTGAAACGGGCGAAGGCCCGCTGGATTCCTAAAGGAGGCTCGTCATAGGGGGAGCCCCCTATGACGGAAGAAGGGGATCCCCTTCTTCATCAGGATTACTCGCTGCTGTTCTGTTGCTCTGTGTATGCCCGCTCTCTCGCCTGACAGCGGAGCTCCTCCTTGAAGATCTGCCGCTTGGGGAGGGGCTTCTGCTTCTTCGGCGGGACCAGCCCCGCCGCCGTGACCACATTCTTCCAGCAGCCAAAGCGAACCGCGATAAAGTGGCCTCCGATGATCTCCCCGGCGTTGGGCGTCATTCCAAGCCGTGCCGCCTCACCCCGGACATAGTCCAGCAGCTCTTCGTCGCTGGCGTCACCGTGCGTCTGGGCAAACTGAACATTTCGCTGACGAAGCGCTTCCTTGGTGCGCCCAATGAGTTTTTTGCTGAGCTTCTGATCACCGGTGAAATACTTGCCGCTCACAAAACAGCCTCCTGACTTGTGGCACAATCCGGCTGCCCCGCAGACCTCTTGGGGCAATAGAAACAAAAAGACGGACGCATACCGATACGTCCGTCTTTCCCCCGAGCGTGCGAATAAAAAGCGGACGCAAAATATGCGTCCGCTTTTGTTCCCATTTCGGGCAGAAGAGGGCACTCATCCCGTGCCCATCTTTCTATTTGGCATTTTTCTCAGAGCAGCCCCAAGGAATTGGGGGTAAGCTCCTAGTAGGTCTTCTGACTGATGTGTCCCGACGGGCCTAAAGCCCGCCTGCGCATATCCGCCGCCTTCCCAGCTAAGCCATTACGACCGCCAGTGACCTGCTTTCGCAGAAAACAGATATACTCCACAATCACAGCTATTGAATTGCACGTCCCCGTAGCTTTCGCCACGGCTCCTGCTGCAAAACATGTCCAGGAATTTCACCTGATTCCCTTGTTCAGAAACAAGGATGCGTGTCCGGTCCCTGACGGGAACCGGGTCGCGCATTTGCCACAAAAGCCGGATTCATATTAAATTTTACGGGAAGGTGCATGCCGCTCTGCCCATGCAGGACTCAGGAACCATTCCCTTCAAAGAACTATCTTTTGTAAAACTTGCACTTTACAAAGGGCTTTCTTTTGAGTTTATTATACAACTTTTCTCTTGAAATGCAAGGGCCAAACACAAAAATTTTCCAAACGCTATTTAACTTATCTCGACCAAGGAGGCAAAAATAAATTCGGCCTGTGGCCGTCATGGAGTTGGCTCCTTTTCGTGGACTTACTTACAAATAGAGATGGCGCCTGTTCCTATTGCGATTTTTGTCGAAAAGTGTTATAATTTTGGTAATATTTTCATCTGTAAACTTGCAGCTCGCTTTTGGGGGCGCCGAATCAAACTCCTAATCATGCAATCACGGACACCGTAATAGGAGCAGGTCTTGAATAGCGGGCTTCTAAACATCTGCTGGTTTGGTCGTCGCACACATGACCACGGTTTCCTGTCCGTGCATTTAAGGGGGGGGGGGATTTTTTACAATATTTTCAAAAGAGTAATCATACCGAACATTGCATCGTTTTGAGATAGAGAGATATGAAACGAGAATACATTCAGAAAAACGTATATGAAGCAGTACAGGAGCGCTTTGATTTTTTGTTCCGCGAGTTTGAGAACATCTACGTTTCGTTCAGCGGCGGTAAGGACAGTGGGCTTCTTCTGAACCTCCTGCTGGATTTTAAGCGCACTTATTACCCACAGCGGACGGTCGGCGTCTTTCATCAGGATTTTGAGGCGCAATATACAGTGACGACGGAATATGTCACAAAAACATTTGAGCGTTTGGAGTCTGAGGTCGATCCCTACTGGGTATGTCTGCCTATGGCTACCCGAACTGCCCTGTCCAGCTATGAGATGTTTTGGTATCCCTGGGATGACAGGCATCCTGAACTGTGGGTGCGTCCCATGCCCAGCTATTCCTATGTCATCAATATGGATAAGCCGTTCGATCATTACCGCTACCGGATGCACCAGGAGGACCTTGCTAAGCAGTTTGGGCGTTTTTATAAGGAACGCCATGGCGGGGGACGCACTGTTTGTCTGTTGGGATTGCGGGCAGATGAATCGTTGCAGAGGTACAGCGGATTTGTCAATAAGAAACATGGCTATAAGGGAGAATGTTGGATCTCCAAGCAGTTCAAGGATGTGTGGTGCGCTTCTCCCCTTTATGACTGGTCTAACAGGGATGTGTGGGTCGCGATTTCCCGGTTTGGCTATGAATATAATCGACTCTATGATCTGTATTATCAGGCGGGGCTCAAGATCGACCAGATGCGGGTGGCCTCTCCGTTCAATGATTACTCCAAGGATGCGCTGAATTTATACCGGGTGATTGATCCGGAGATTTGGACCAGGCTGGTCGGCCGGGTGCGGGGGGCCAACTTTGGTGCGATCTATGGTCGGACCAAAGCCATGGGCTATCGCAGCATCACTCTGCCAGAGGGGCATACCTGGCAGTCCTACACAAAGTTCCTGCTGGATACGCTGCCCAAGCGGCTTCAAAACAATTATGTAAAAAAAATCAAGACCTCGATTCAGTTCTGGCATGAAACGGGCGGCGGGCTCTCCGAGGAAGTCATTCGTGAGTTAGAGGAACATGGATATCAGATTCAACGAAACGGTGTATCCAACTATACACTAGATAAAAAATCCCGCGTGGTCTTTCTTGGCCCGATTCCGGATCATACGGATGATATTAAGAGTACCAAAGACATTCCAAGCTGGAAACGGATGTGCTATTGTATTTTGAAAAATGACCACACCTGTCGCTTTATGGGCTTCGGCCTGACCCGGCAAGAGCAGAAGCGGGTCGATCTATTTAAGCGGAAGTATAGGGGGATCATAAATGACAAGTGAACCGTTTCGCAGTCCGGCCTATCGTATTATTGCTGTGCCGTTTGAAAAGATCATCCCCAATACATATAATCCAAACAGTGTAGCGCCTCCGGAAATGAAACTACTCTACCTCAGTATTCTGGAGGACGGATATACCCAGCCAATCGTTTGCTATTACTCTGCCAAACAGGATCTATATGCCATTGTAGACGGCTTCCACCGCTGGCGCGTGATGAAGGAACACCGGGATATCTATGAACGGGAGCAGGGAATGCTTCCAGTGGCAGTGATCGACAAGCCTCTCTCCAACCGTATGGCAAGTACCATACGGCACAACCGTGCCAGAGGATCCCATAATGTGGATCTGATGAGCAATATAATCAAGGAACTGCATGAGCTTGGGCGGTCCGACGCCTGGATCGCCAAGCATTTGGGGATGGACAAGGATGAAGTCCTACGGCTCAAACAGATCACTGGCTTGGCCGCGCTGTTTCGAGATGTAAAATTTGGACAGGCATGGCGTCCGGTCGAGGAGGATGAATAGAAAATTGCTTTTATGGTGCCCATATAGCGTAAGCGTCATACAACAGTACTTCAGGCTGGTGTTATGAACAAAAAGGGTTTATTCTGTAATTGGATAAGAGTAACAAGCAAAGAGATAAACTGGGAGGCAGAGGGCTTAGAAATCATTGTAAAACCGGATAATATCTAGAGTCCACACGCATTTCATTAGCTTTCCAGTCCGCGAAAAACATTACACTAACCAAAAGAGATGTACGCCGTCCGGCCTGAGCCGGACGGCGCATTTTTCATACGGGTTCTCCCAGTCTTCCGCCCTCCAGAGGGCGGATCGCCGTACAGAAGCGCTCACATAGAGCGCGGTCGTGAGAGATAAACAGGTAGCCCACCTCCCGCTCCTGCTGAATTTCCTGCAACAATTGGATCACCTGCGCCTGAGAAATCACATCCAGCATGGAGGTCGGCTCATCCAGAACCAGAAAAGAGGGGTCCATCAGCATCGCACGGGCCAAGGCAAGCCGTTGGAGCTCCCCTCCGCTGAGCTCCGCCGGAAAGCGGTCCAGGTGTTCCTCATAAATGCCGTAGCGCTCCAGATAATCGCACAGTCCCTGCCGGGTATAAGGCAGATGGAACAGGCGGTAAGGCTCCCGCATACTGTCGATCAGCCGCAGCTTGGGATTGAACGTCACCTCCGGATGCTGAAACAGGATTTGAATCCGCCTTCGGGCGGGCCCCCGGAGGGGATAGGACAACCTCTGCCCGTCCAGCCACACCTCTCCGGCGGTGGCTGGATAGATTCCTGCCAGGATCTGGCCGATGGTGGACTTGCCGCTGCCGCTGTCACCGAAAATGGCCAGCGTCTCTCCCCGGTCGATGGTAAAGGAGACCTCCTCCACCACCATGGGACCGCGGGGGCGGTATCGCTTGGACAGGCCCTGCACCTCAATCAGCATACTTCCAGCACCTCACCTTCCGCTTCCCCACCGTCATCAGCGGCGGCGCCTTCCAGCAGCGCTCCGAGCGCCATGGGCACCGGCCGTAAAAGTGGCAGACGCTCTGGGCGTCAACGTCCTGCCGGGGCGGCGCAAAGCCCATATTGGCGTGCAGGCCGTTCTCCGGCAGAGCCTCCAGCATGGCCCTGGAGTAGGGGTGCAGGGGCTCGGCAAAAAAGGAGGGGCTGTCGCCGCTCTCGATCTGCTGGGAGGCGTACATAACCACCACCCGGGAGGAGATGGCGTGTGCAAAACGGAGATCGTGGGTGACGCAGAGCAGGGTACGCTCCCCCAGCCGTTGGAAGGCATCCTCCACCAAGGCGATGCGCCGGCGGTCCAGCCCCTTGGTAGGTTCATCCGCCAGAACCAGATCCGCCCCGGCGGCGATCCCCATGGCGATCAGTACCCGCTGGCGCATACCGCCGGAGAGCTGAAAAGGATAGCTGCGGCACAGAGCTACACCATGCTCCAGCCCAAAGGACTCCAACAGCGCGGCCGCCTGAACCAGCGCTTCTTTCCGGGTACAGGGCTGATGCTTTCGAATGGCCTCGCAAAGCTGGTGGCCCACGGTATAGAGCGGATTGAGTCCATTCCCGCTTCCCTGCGGAATATAGGCGATCTCTTTCCCCCGGATCCGGTTGAACTCCCGCTCCCGGCAGCCCAACAACTCGCGGCCGTTGAGGCGGATAGAGCCGGTGACCCGGGCTGAGGCGGGCAGCAGCCCCAGTGCGGCCAACAGCAGGACGCTCTTTCCGCTGCCCGTTTCCCCCACCACCGCCAGACGGTCGCCGTCGCCTACTGTAAATGTCGTATCGCTCACCGCCTCAGGGTTGTCACCGAAGCGGATGGAAACCCCCTCAATTTCCAGCATTGGCTTCCTCCTTTCTGCCTCTTCCCCGCGCAGGGCCCTCACCGTAATAGCTCAGCAGCATAAACCCAAGCACAGAGACCGAGATGCACAGGATGGGCGGCACATACCACCAATAGGAGCCGTTGATGATTCCATTGCGGAAAAAGGCATAATGCAGGATGCCGCCCCAGCTCTTCTGTCCGATCACACCCAGACCCAGAAAGCTGAGGCTGGCCTCGGTAAGCATGGCGCTGCCCACTGACAGGACGGCACGGATGAACACGATTTCTCCCAGATTGGGCAGAATATGCCGTATCATGATATAGGGGCCGCTGGCTCCCATGGTGCGCTCAATCTGTATAAAAGGCAGGGCCTTGAGCTGCTGCACCCGGCTGCGGATGATGCGGGCCGTAGAGGTCCAGGCGGTGATGCAGATGGCCAGGATGATGTTCCACACGCTGGCATCCAGAAAGGCCACCAGAATGATGGTCAGAGGCAGAGAGGGCAGCGCCATGGCCACGTTGGTCACCTGCATGATGATCTGGTCCGTCCATCCGCCTAAATAGCCGGAGAGGATCCCCAGGGCTGTGCCCACTACTGTCACCGCCAAAGCCGAGACTACGCCAATGAGCAGGGAGATGCGGGTACCGTAAATCAGCTCGCTGAGGATATCCTGCCCAATGTCATTGGTCCCCAGGGGGTGCTCCGCGGAAGGATGCAGGTAGGGCACGCCCAGCTCGTAGGGATCGTGAGGGGCAAGCACCGGCGCCAGCAGGGCCACCAGCAGCACCACGCTCAGAATGACCAATCCCGCCAGCACCCGGCCGTTTAATTTCTTACGCATGGCGGTCCTCCTCCCTCAGCCGGGGATCAATGAGCATATTCAGCACGTCCGCCAGCAGATTAAAGGCCACCACACAGATACCGATAAACAAAAAGCAGGTCTGCAGGATTGGAAAATCCTTGGTGTTGACCGCGTCGTAAATGAGGGTGCCCATCCCCTTCCAGGAGAACACCACCTCCACCAGCATGGAGCCGCCCAGAATATGGCCGAACTGCATGCATACGGAGGTCAGGTAAGGGCAAAGGGCGTTTTTCAGTACGTGGCGGCGGAGCACCTGTCCCTGAGAGAACCCCTTTCCCCGGGCCACCGTGATGTACTCCTCATCCCGAATGGTCTGCACTGTACTCTTCATCAGCATGTAATAGGAGGCCGTGCGCAGGATCACCAGGATCATCAGGGGCAGGGCCATGTGCCACAGGATATCCACTGCCTTTTCCAGCCCCGACAGGCCGCCGGAGGTAATGCCGCTGATGGGAAACAGCCCCATCTGGAACGCAAATACCATCAGAAACAGAATCGCCATGCAGTTGGTTGGAATGGTATTCAGAAAGAGCATAATGGGTGAGGCGATGGTGTCCAGCAGGCCGCCCTTTTTCCACCCCGCCCGCAGGCCCAGCCCTCCGCCCAGTACGGAGGAGAGCACAATGGCGGGTATGGTGAGCAGCAGCGTCCAGCGCATGCGGAACAAAACCGTCTCCAGCACCGGCAGCTTGGTACGGTAGGAATTCCCGAAGTCCAGGTGCAGCGTCTTGTTGAGATAGGTTATGTACTGGACCGGCAGGGGCTTGTCCAGTCCGTACTCCCGCCGGACCTCCTCAATCACCTCCGGCGCCTCCGCCTCCAGACGGAGATACTCGTCCTCACCGATAATGTGTACCACCGGGTCGCCAGGCATAAACCGGATGAGGATGAAATTGATGGTTATGATACAGAAGATGATAAAAACAGCCTCCACCAGGCGTTTTCCCAGACTCGCAAAGCACAAATAGCGTACCCCCTTCCTTTTTATATACAGAGCAGGGGCGCACGTCTCCGCCGCCCCTGCTCCCGGCCCTTGCTCAGCCGATCGGATGCAGATTATACCAGGTCTCGCAGTTGATGACGCCCCAGCCGGGGAAGTTCGTCCATCCCTCGTATTTGTCGGTGCGGTAGGGGTAGTAGGCAGTATCCCAGCACAGGGCAATGCCGATGACCTCCTCCGAGGCAATCCTCTGCAGCTCTTTTACCTTGGCCACATAGTCCTCATCCCCCTGGGCGTTGAGCATATCGTTGTAGGCCTGGTCGAAGTCCTCCAGATCGCAGGTGCCCCACATGCTCAGATCGTCATTGAACATATACAGGAATGGCGTCTTATAGAAGGATACGCCCTGGGTAGCATAACAGATGTAGATCTCATAGGCCCCGTCATCCCGGAGCTGCTGCTCGTGGTCGGAATTGCGGATACTCTCCTCATCCAGGGTGCACTTGACGCCAACCTCCCCCAGATTGGTAACGATAATCTCAGCAATGCGCTGGTATAGCGCCGCCTTGGTAGCATTGTACTGGGGTGTGACCAATACATCCATAGGGGTTCCGTCGGGCCGCTCCCGCCAGCCGTCGCCGTCGGTGTCTACATACCCTGCTGCCTCCAGAATCGCCTTGGCCTGCTCCTGATCCTGCACCAGCTTGGGCAGGCTGTCGTCGTAGCCAATACCCGCGGGGGAGATGATGCCCTCGCCGGGTACCTGCCCGTCCTCACCGCCGATGGTGGTGGCCAGCAGCTCATAGTTCAGGGCATAGCGCACCGCTCTGCGGAACTCCAAATCATCGGTGGGCTGTTTCTGAAAGCCGAAGAGGATCTCGAACAGGCCCATGTTCATCCCCTTTCCGGGGTCTACCCCATCCACACCCGAGATGGAGGGCAGCATGGTGGGCGAAATCGGGTTGGAGTAGTCGTACATGGCGTCCACTTCCCCGGTGCGCAGGGCCATCACCAGGGCATCCTGGGAGTCGTAGCTGCGCACCGTCACGCTGCGTACCGTCAGGGCGCGGCCCATGTAGGTCTCCCCAACCGCCTCATAGTGCATGGTCTGCGCCTCCTCATCCACCTGGACAAGCTTATAGGGGCCGCAGCCGATGACAGCATCCTCGCCGGTGTAGCCGGAGGGATCCTCGATTCCTTCCCAGATGTGCTTGGGATACATACGCACAAAGACGGCGGAGTTCCCCAGGGTGAAATAGGCCGCCCCATCGGCCACCTGGAAGTCCACGGTGGTATCGTCTACCTTCTCCACGCCAGTGATCTTGGAGAGATAGCCAGACTTGAGTTTGTTGTTCATCAAATCGACCGTAAAGATGACATCGTCAATCGTAAATGGCTCTCCATCATGCCACGTAATTCCCTGATCCGTGGCAAAGGTAGCCCGGATGGTGCTACCCTTGTCCAGAATCTCCCAGGAGGTCATCAGGTTGGGCTGCATCTCGTTATTCTCATCCCGCACCAGCCAGGTTCCGGCGCAGAAGGCATTGTAGTTCATGCGGCCGAAGGAGCCGCTCTCCGAGGCCAGCGTCCGTGGAGTGACCTCCTTGCAGATACCGATCTTCAGCTCCTCCACCACGCCGGCGGAGTCCGTCCCCTCCGTCTGCGCCGGAGCACTCTGGGGTACTCCGCTCTCCTCCGGCGTCTGCGCGGAGCAGCCAAATAGCCCCAGCGTCAAGGCCCCGGCCAGGAGCAGGGAAAGCACTTGTTTTTTCATGCGGAAAATACTCCTTTCATATTCAGATGCCGCTTAACGAACGGGGCGCAGGCTATACCAGGTCTCGCAGTTGATCACGCCCCAGCCGGGATAGTTCGTCCACCCCTCGTATTTGTCGGTGCGGTAGGGAAAGTACGCCTTGTCCCAGCAGAGGGCTTCCCCGATGTACTGCTCCGCATTGATCTGCTGAAGGAGCTTGGTTCCCTCAATGTAGGCCTTCTCATCAGACGCCTGCCGCCTGGTCTCATACGCCTCTACAAACTCCGGCAGATCACAGGTGCCCCAATTGCCATCCAGGGTATTGTCAATAAAGTAATAATAGCACGAGGTCTGAGACGCCATTCCGGAAGTGCAGTAGCAGATAAAGATCTGGTAGGTTCCCTCCTTGCAGAGCTGATCCTCATATTCCTCATTGGTAATGCTCTGCTCGTCCACATGGGCCTTAACCCCAATGGCATCCAGGTTTTGAACCATGACCTCTGCAATCCGCAGGTAGATCTCGCGGCGTGTGCTACTGTTCTGGGGGGAAACCAGAATATCCATGGGGCTGCCGTCCGGCATCTCCCGGTAGCCGTCTCCGTCCACATCCAGGTAGCCGCCTTCATCCAGAGCGGCCTTCGCTGCCTCCAGATTCTGTTCCAGCTTGGGCAGCGTCTCATCATAGCCGAGATTCGGCGGCGCAATGACCCCCACCCCGGGTACCTGGGCATCCTCACCGCCGATGGCGGCGGCCAGCAGCTCGTAGTCCAGGGAAAGTGTGACTGCTTTTCGGAAGTTCAGGTCGTCCGTAGGCCCTTTCCGGAAACCGAACATGATCATATAGCTGCCCGTATTGTCACTCATACCGGGCTCCACGTGCTCCACACCCGTGATGGAGGATGCCATAGTGGCCGGGATGGGACTGGCATAGCTATACATGGCGTCAATTTCGCCATTGCGCAGGGCCATGACCAAAGCATCATTGCTGTCAAAGGACCGGAGTGAAACCTTCTTTACCGTCACCTCGCGGCCCAGATAGGTGTCGCTTACGGCCTCGTAGTAGCTGGTCTGAGCATCCTCGTCCAAGCTGACAAAGCGGTAGGGGCCGCAGCCGATGACAGCATCCTCCCCACGGTAGTCCTTGGGGGCGTCAATGTTCTCCCAAATGTGCTTCGGCTGGACGTAGAAATAGCCAGCCACCAGCTTGAGCCACTGGTAGGCGCCGGGTTCCTTCAAAACCACCTTGATGGTGTCCTCGTCCACCTGCTCAGCATGGTCCACATAGGAGCCGTAACTGGATTTGCGCACATTGATGTTATAATCGAAGGTAAACAGCACATCGTCCATGGTCAGGGGCTCCCCATCATGCCAGGTGATGCCCTGGTCCAGCGCCAAGTCACAGGTGATGGTAGTGGAGTCTTCACTGACCGTCCAATCTGCAACAAGGAATGGCTCTACCTCGCCGTTGGGCCCCGTCTGCCAGAAGGGCGCTGTCACAAAGGAGTTATAGCACATCTTTCCAAATGCGCCGCTCTCCACAAAGGTGGTAAAGGTGTCGTTTGCGGCGGTGGTCCCGAGGTGCAGCTCCTCCACCACGCCGGCGGAGGAG
>ERZ791808.2006-NODE-2006-length-13342-cov-3.955596_pt1 | contig 13342 bp, 4 predicted proteins | sample MGYA00510305_ERZ791808 | MGnify/ENA primary metagenome ERZ791808 (study PRJEB30046, sample SAMN00792024) | human gut metagenome | study: EMG produced TPA metagenomics assembly of the A metagenome-wide association study of gut microbiota in type 2... | reverse complement strand
TCCGCCGCGTACGAAAGCGCGCGCACCCAGGCCGCCGCATTTCTGGAATTCCGCGGAACGGTCTTGGAGGAACTGTACGGCTGAACGTCGGTTCAAGAACAGGTCCCGCGTGACGCGTCCGCCTGTGGCTTGACCCAAATGCCACTGTATGTACCTCTGGTGCAGGAAGGTATCGGCTTTGCCCCCGACGGCTTGGCGCCAGGTGTATTTAAAACCCCGGCGATCCTCTTTGGATTGCCGGGGTTTTTTCGCGCACCGGGCATCCAAAATTGCCGGGGCATGTCCCTGGCGGCGAAGATTTGCCGCCGTCGCTTCGCGGCCGGACGGCTTATCCAAAGCCCATGGCGGATACCTTGAGAGATGTTTTCCTGCACGAAGGCACCTTTTCATACGCGGCATTTTTTAGTATAATAAAAGGGTTGCCAAAAGGAAAGGAACAGAGCTATGAACATCGAACTCATCAAGGCCATCCTCCACGTGCTGGACCCGGCCGTGGACGCGCCCATTTTATCCGAGGCCATCCTGCCGCCCTCCGAGGACGCGCTGCAATATCTGGCCGGCCACGCAGCCAAGTGCTTTGCCAGCGACGAGGCCAAGGCCTGCACGCTGGCGGACGATTCGGCCTTCCTGCCGCTCTTATGGAACATCGAGGATGATTTTGAAAAAAAGACGGCTGTCATTGCTGGAGACTGGTTCCGTGTGATGCAGGAAAATCCGGCCATCCCCGCGGGAGACGCGGCGTTTCTTCTGCTGGAGATCGACGGTGCGGAATATCTGGCCGCGCTGAAGCTGAATTACAAGCCCGGGTGGCTGCATTACTGCCGTATGGACGGCGGGCCCGCCGTCAATGAGGTAGTGCGCCAGGGCACGGTGCTGCCGGGCACGTCCGGTAAGGCGGACGAGGCGTTTTTTGTGGACCTGCGCACCAACGCCGTGCGCCTGCTGGAAAAAAAGTACGAGATAGACGGCCGCAAACAAACGTACCTGGGCAGCCGAATTCTGGGCTGTCGGGCAGGGCTGTCCCCGCGGGAGAAGCTTTCGGCCATCCAGGCGGTTGCGGGTGAGGTAAACCAGCAGTTCTACGGGAACACCGGCGTGGATGAGCCGGAGCTCGCCATGGCTGTGTGCGAAGAATTTTATGCGGCCCGCGCGGAGGAAAAATCCAGGGCGGGCAAGCCGGACCCCGTTCCCGTGCAGGCGATCTGCGACAAGCTGTACGGCGATATGCCCCACGCGCGGGAGGCTTTCACCAAGGCTCTGGCCGAGCATGATATCACGCTGGACGAGCCGCTGCCCCTTTCGGCCCCGGCGGTGCGCCGTATGGAAAAGCAGAGCCTGCGCAGCGCGGGCGGCGTTGAGATCAAGGTACCGGTGAATGTGTACCGTGACGAGAGCGCCCTGGAGTTCATCCGCAACCCGGACGGCTCCATGTCGCTGCTCATCAAAAACATCATCGTGTGACCTCTTTGGCACGAGCGCCGCAAAAATGCGGCTTTTTTGGTCGTCCGCCTTGTTTTTTTGCGCGGAATATCATACAATAAATTGTATTTTCAACATGGATATCGGGTTTGGAGGATTTTTGTGGAAAACTTTATCGAACAGATCGATAAGCGCCGCACGTTCGCGATCATTTCGCACCCGGACGCGGGCAAGACGACGCTGACGGAAAAGCTGCTTTTGTACGGCGGCGCCATCCAGCAGGCGGGCATCGTGAAAGGCAAAAAGGGCGCGCGCGCCGCTGTGTCGGATTGGATGGAGATCGAAAAGCAGCGCGGCATCTCGGTGACCAGCTCTGTTCTGCAGTTCCGCTACAACGGTTATTGCGTCAACATCCTGGACACTCCGGGACATCAGGACTTTTCCGAGGATACCTACCGCACGCTGATGGCGGCGGACAGCGCGGTCATGGTCATCGACGCGGCCAAGGGCGTGGAGAACCAGACCAAAAAGCTGTTCAAGGTGTGTACCATGCGCGGCATCCCCATTTTCACTTTCATCAACAAGATGGACAGGGACGCGCAGAATCCCTTCGACCTTCTGGAGGAGATTGAACAGGTGCTGGGGATCGAAACATATCCCATGAACTGGCCCATCGGCTCAGGCAAGGAATTCAAGGGCGTGTATGACCGCAACAAAAAGGAGATCCTCGCTTTCCAGCATTCGGGCAAGGTGGGCCAGCAGCAAGCCGAAAAGATCGAGGCGCAGCTGGGCGACCCCGGCCTGGACGAACTGCTGACGAAGTCGCTGCACGACACTCTCAGCGAGGACATCGAGCTGTTGGACGGCGCGGCCTATGAATTCAATCTGGACAAGGTGCGCCACGGCATGCTGACGCCGGTGTTCTTTGGCTCGGCGCTCACGAACTTTGGGGTGGAGCCGTTCCTGGCGGATTTTCTGCGCCTTTCGCCCCCGCCCCTGCCGCGGGATTCCTCCGCCGGCCCCATCGACCCCAGACGGGAGGATTTTTCGGCATTCGTGTTCAAGATCCAGGCCAATATGAATAAGGCCCACCGGGACCGCATCGCCTTCATCCGCATCTGCAGCGGAAAGTTTGAACGCGGCATGGATGTGTTCCATGTGCAGGGGGGCAAAAAGGTAAAGCTGGCCCAGGGCACGCAGCTTATGGCCTCCGAGCGCGAGATCGTGGAGGAGGCTTATGCGGGCGACATCATCGGTGTGTTCGACCCGGGTATCTTTTCCATCGGTGATACGCTCACCACAGCCAAAACGCCGTTTGCTTTCGCAGGTATTCCCACCTTTGCGCCGGAGCATTTTTCCCGCGTCTCCCAAGTGGACACCATGAAGCGCAAGCAGTTTGTGAAGGGTATGGAACAAATTGCCCAGGAGGGCGCCATCCAGATCTTCAAGGAGCTGGGCGGCGGCATGGAAGAGGTCATCGTCGGCGTGGTGGGCGTACTGCAGTTCGAGGTGCTGGAGTACCGCCTTAAGAACGAATACAATGTGGATATCCGCATGCAGAATCTGCCGTACAGCTTTATCCGGTGGATCGAGAACGAGGACTGCGACCCCAAGGCGCTGAATCTTACCAGTGATACCCGCCGCGTAGAGGATTTCAAGGGCCGCAAGCTGCTGCTGTTTACCAATGCCTGGAGCATCACCTGGGCCGAGGAGCACAACAAGGAGCTTCGTCTTTCCGAGGTGGGACGCTGAGCGCCGGGCCCGCTTTGCAAATAGAATAGGCTCCCGTCCACAGCTGCAGGCGTTCCTGCGGCTGTTTTTTTATAAAAAATCATTCGCTGGGCGAGCGGTCCAAAAATGCTGATGCCGATAATGAAAAATCTCTGTAACAGGATAGGGAGTGAGGCCCGCCGACGGCACGAACTAAAAAACACAGGGAAGGCCATTCAGGTGAATGACGTAAATGGTTTATTGCATACGATTTGGAATTGCAAATATCACAATGTGTTTGCGCCAAAATAGCGCAGAAAAGTCATTTTCGGAGAGAAAGGGCGGGAGATAGAAGAAATGCTGCGGACATTGTGTAGCTGGAGGAAGACAGAGCAGGAGAGCAGCTGACGATGCTGAAGCAAGCCCGCTTGAGGGCAGACTGTTTTGTCCTTCCCGCGCAGAACGCCGCTGTGCCCTGACGTTGTTTACCAGTACAACAAAAAATGTGCGGCGTGCCGGTGGCGGTACGCTGTGCGTTTTTTGTTTCAGACAGTGAAAAAAGGACGTCCCGCCCACCGCTGTTCCGCCGTCGTACAGTACCAGCGTCTGTCCCGGCGCGGGCGGTTATCTCCCATGCGCATTCGGCTGTTCCTCCAGCGGCACTGCCGCTTTCGTATTTTCTGCAAGGTAATGCATTTCCGTGTCCTTGTCAAAAGTTTTTGCCGCGTTGTTTCGGCTCTGTGAAAAATACAGAGAATTGCATTTTTTGTCTTTTTTATTATAATCCTCTTAGAAACGGACGGTTACCGTTTCCAATATAAAAAGTGGAGGAATCATGTATGTCTATGGATAACAGTATGATGGTGTTTTTCCTGAGCATGCTGGCCACATACTCGATCGTGGGGTTTGTGTGGTGGCTGCTCCATGTGGTTGCCGCATGGCGGATCTTTACCAAAGCCGGGGAAGCCGGCTGGAAATCCATCATCCCCATTTACAGCACCTACATCACCTATAAAATTTCCTGGAAGAAAAAGAATCTTTTCTGGGCCACTCTGGCGGCTACCGTTCTGGCTTTCGTGCTGTCTCCCTTCTCCATTCAGGCGGACGGCTCGATCAATTATGCCATGTTTTTCATCGCGATGCTGCTGCTGTTGTTTGCGTTCGTTGTCAACATCCTGCTTGTCGTGCGCAAGTGCCGTGCATTTGGCCATGGCGTGGGCTTTGCCATCGGCATGCTTTTCTTTGAGCCGATTTTTACGCTCATCCTCGGCTTCGGCAGCTCGGCTTATCTCGGCCCGCAGGATTGATGCCTTTTCAAATTACATACAAACGGCAAAAGGCCGCCGCGGGAACTCCCGCAGCGGCCTTTTGGTTTTATTCTTCCGTTTCGATGGGCGCATAAGCGATGGAAAGCTCACGCAGCTGCTTTTCCTCCACGGTCTCGGGGCAGCCGCTCATAGGCTCGCCCGCGTTCTGCACCTTTGGGAAGGCGATAACGTCGCGGATGGAATCCCGCTTCAGCATCAGCATCACCATGCGGTCGAAGCCGAAGGCCATCCCGCCATGGGGCGGCGCGCCGTACTGGTAGGCGTCCATCAAAAATCCGAAGCTCTCCCGCGCGCGCTCCTCGCTGAAGCCCAGCGCCTTGAGCATGCGGTCCTGAACGGCCGGATCATTGATGCGGATGGAACCGCCGCCCAGCTCACAGCCGTTGAGCACCATGTCGTAGGCCAGCGCGCGCACGCTGCCCGGGTCGCTCTCTACTTTGTCCAGGTCCTCGGCCCGGGGCATTGTGAACGGATGGTGCATGGCCATCCAGCGGCCCTCTTCTTCAGAATATTCAAAGAACGGGAATTCCGTCACCCACAGGAAGTTGAATTTGTCCGGGTCGATGAGGCCGCACTTATTTGCCACGGCAAGGCGCAGCGCGCCCAGCGCCGCAAACACGGTGCTGTTTTTCGCATCGGCCACCAGCAGCAGCACGTCGCCGGTCTCTGCGCCCGCCGCCTTGTGCAGCGCGGCCTTTTCCTCCTCGGAGAGGAACTTTTCAAAGCTGGAGGTCACGCTGTCCGCCGTCAGGCGCGTGTAGGCAAGGCCTTTGGCACCATAGGTTTTGGCCACGTCCACCAGCTTGTCGATCTCCTTGCGGGTGAGCGCGCCGGCAAGGCCCTTTGCGTTGATGAGGCGCACGCTGCCGCCCGCCTCAACGGCGGATTTAAACACTGCAAACCCGCTTTCCCGCAGCACATCCGTCACATCCTGCAGCTCCAACCCGAAGCGGGTGTCCGGCTTGTCGGAGCCGTAGCGGGCCATTGCCTCGCTGTACGGCATGCGCCGAAAAGGCGTTTCCACGTCCACGCCCAGCACTTCCCGGAACACGCGCTTTACAAGGCCTTCGTTCATGGCCATCACGTCGTCTTCTGTAACAAACGACATTTCCATGTCGATCTGCGTGAATTCGGGCTGGCGGTCGGCGCGCAGGTCCTCGTCGCGGAAGCAGCGGACGATCTGGTAATACCGGTCAAAGCCGGAGAGCATCAAAATCTGCTTGTAAAGCTGGGGCGACTGGGGCAGCGCGTAGAAATGCCCCGGCTGCACACGGCTGGGCACCAGATAATCCCGCGCGCCCTCGGGCGTGGATTTGATGAGCATAGGAGTCTCGATCTCCACAAAATGCTGCTCGTCGTAATAATCCCGCACCACCTTGGCAATTTTGGAGCGCACCACGATGGGCTCGTGCATGGAGGGGCGGCGCAGATCCAGATAGCGGTATTTCAGGCGCAGCTGGTCGTTGACATTGATGCCGTCGCGCACCTCAAAGGGAGTTGTCTGCGCACCGCTGAGCACGCGCAGCTCGGTGACGAACAGTTCCACCTCGCCCGTAGGGATCTTGTCCGTTTTCGCCTCGCGCTCACGCAGCGTGCCCGCGGCAATAACGACATACTCGCTTTTCAGGCCGGAGGCCTTTTCAAACACGGCCCGGTCCGTGGAATCGTCAAAAATAAGCTGCAGGATGCCTGTGGTGTCCCGCAGGTCCGCAAAAATAACGCCGCCCTTGTCGCGGCATTTTGCGATGGAGCCGGCCACCGTCATCTGTGTGCCCGCGTCCCTGGCGCGCAGCGTCCCGCAATAGTGGGTACGGCGCAGGTTTCCCATTGTTTCCATAAAAATCATCCATTCCGCCGCTTCGCGTCGGCACAAATTCAAGAGCAGACCCCGGCGCCCCGCCACGCGAAGCAAAACTGGCGGGGCATTCGGCAAAGGCCACGCGATACAACGGCGCGGCGGCCTTTATCTATAACAGTATAGCGCGTCCGGCCGCAATTTACAATGTCTGCGGCGCGATTTGGCGGCATTCCAGGTAGTATCGCTTTTCCTCGGCATGGCCCATGGAAAACGTCTTCTTGGGCAGCACGCCGCCCAGCACAACGCCCCGGAACAGGTCGCTCTTGGCGAAATCCGGCAGGATGACGCCCACCGCGCCTGCCCGCGCCAGTGCGCGCACATTGTCCGCGCCGTGGATGTAATCCACCTTCGCGCCCGGGCGCGAAGGTGGATTACATCCACGGCGCGGACAATGTGCGCGCACTGGCGCGGGCAGGCGCGGTGGGCGTCATCCTGCCGGATTTCGCCAAGAGCGACCTGTTCCGGGGCGTTGTGCTGGGCGGCGTGCTGCCCAAGAAGACGTTTTCCATGGGCCATGCCGAGGAAAAGCGATACTACCTGGAATGCCGCCAAATCGCGCCGCAGACATTGTAAATTGCGGCCGGACGCGCTATACTGTTATAGATAAAGGCCGCCGCGCCGTTGTATCGCGTGGCCTTTGCCGAATGCCCCGCCAGTTTTGCTTCGCGTGGCGGGGCGCCGGGGTCTGCTCTTGAATTTGTGCCGACGCGAAGCGGCGGAATGGATGATTTTTATGGAAACAATGGGAAACCTGCGCCGTACCCACTATTGCGGGACGCTGCGCGCCAGGGACGCGGGCACACAGATGACGGTGGCCGGCTCCATCGCAAAATGCCGCGACAAGGGCGGCGTTATTTTTGCGGACCTGCGGGACACCACAGGCATCCTGCAGCTTATTTTTGACGATTCCACGGACCGGGCCGTGTTTGAAAAGGCCTCCGGCCTGAAAAGCGAGTATGTCGTTATTGCCGCGGGCACGCTGCGTGAGCGCGAGGCGAAAACGGACAAGATCCCTACGGGCGAGGTGGAACTGTTCGTCACCGAGCTGCGCGTGCTCAGCGGTGCGCAGACAACTCCCTTTGAGGTGCGCGACGGCATCAATGTCAACGACCAGCTGCGCCTGAAATACCGCTATCTGGATCTGCGCCGCCCCTCCATGCACGAGCCCATCGTGGTGCGCTCCAAAATTGCCAAGGTGGTGCGGGATTATTACGACGAGCAGCATTTTGTGGAGATCGAGACTCCTATGCTCATCAAATCCACGCCCGAGGGCGCGCGGGATTATCTGGTGCCCAGCCGTGTGCAGCCGGGGCATTTCTACGCGCTGCCCCAGTCGCCCCAGCTTTACAAGCAGATTTTGATGCTCTCCGGCTTTGACCGGTATTACCAGATCGTCCGCTGCTTCCGCGACGAGGACCTGCGCGCCGACCGCCAGCCCGAATTCACGCAGATCGACATGGAAATGTCGTTTGTTACAGAAGACGACGTGATGGCCATGAACGAAGGCCTTGTAAAGCGCGTGTTCCGGGAAGTGCTGGGCGTGGACGTGGAAACGCCTTTTCGGCGCATGCCGTACAGCGAGGCAATGGCCCGCTACGGCTCCGACAAGCCGGACACCCGCTTCGGGTTGGAGCTGCAGGATGTGACGGATGTGCTGCGGGAAAGCGGGTTTGCAGTGTTTAAATCCGCCGTTGAGGCGGGCGGCAGCGTGCGCCTCATCAACGCAAAGGGCCTTGCCGGCGCGCTCACCCGCAAGGAGATCGACAAGCTGGTGGACGTGGCCAAAACCTATGGTGCCAAAGGCCTTGCCTACACGCGCCTGACGGCGGACAGCGTGACCTCCAGCTTTGAAAAGTTCCTCTCCGAGGAGGAAAAGGCCGCGCTGCACAAGGCGGCGGGCGCAGAGACCGGCGACGTGCTGCTGCTGGTGGCCGATGCGAAAAACAGCACCGTGTTTGCGGCGCTGGGCGCGCTGCGCCTTGCCGTGGCAAATAAGTGCGGCCTCATCGACCCGGACAAATTCAACTTCCTGTGGGTGACGGAATTCCCGTTCTTTGAATATTCTGAAGAAGAGGGCCGCTGGATGGCCATGCACCATCCGTTCACAATGCCCCGGGCCGAGGACCTGGACAAAGTAGAGAGCGACCCGGGCAGCGTGCGCGCGCTGGCCTACGACATGGTGCTCAACGGCTGTGAGCTGGGCGGCGGTTCCATCCGCATCAATGATCCGGCCGTTCAGGACCGCATGCTCAAGGCGCTGGGCTTCAGCGAGGAGCGCGCGCGGGAGAGCTTCGGATTTTTGATGGACGCCTACCAGTACGGCGCGCCGCCCCATGGCGGTATGGCCTTCGGCTTCGACCGCATGGTGATGCTGATGCTGAAGCGGGATTCCATCCGCGACGTTATCGCCTTCCCAAAGGTGCAGAACGCGGGCGAGCCTATGAGCGGCTGCCCCGAGACCGTGGAGGAAAAGCAGCTGCGTGAGCTTTCCATCGCTTATGCGCCCATCGAAACGGAAGAATAAAACCAAAAGGCCGCTGCGGGAGTTCCCGCGGCGGCCTTTTGCCGTTTGTATGTAATTTGAAAAGGCATCAATCCTGCGGGCCGAGATAAGCCGAGCTGCCGAAGCCGAGGATGAGCGTAAAAATCGGCTCAAAGAAAAGCATGCCGATGGCAAAGCCCACGCCATGGCCAAATGCACGGCACTTGCGCACGACAAGCAGGATGTTGACAACGAACGCAAACAACAGCAGCAGCATCGCGATGAAAAACATGGCATAATTGATCGAGCCGTCCGCCTGAATGGAGAAGGGAGACAGCACGAAAGCCAGAACGGTAGCCGCCAGAGTGGCCCAGAAAAGATTCTTTTTCTTCCAGGAAATTTTATAGGTGATGTAGGTGCTGTAAATGGGGATGATGGATTTCCAGCCGGCTTCCCCGGCTTTGGTAAAGATCCGCCATGCGGCAACCACATGGAGCAGCCACCACACAAACCCCACGATCGAGTATGTGGCCAGCATGCTCAGGAAAAACACCATCATACTGTTATCCATAGACATACATGATTCCTCCACTTTTTATATTGGAAACGGTAACCGTCCGTTTCTAAGAGGATTATAATAAAAAAGACAAAAAATGCAATTCTCTGTATTTTTCACAGAGCCGAAACAACGCGGCAAAAACTTTTGACAAGGACACGGAAATGCATTACCTTGCAGAAAATACGAAAGCGGCAGTGCCGCTGGAGGAACAGCCGAATGCGCATGGGAGATAACCGCCCGCGCCGGGACAGACGCTGGTACTGTACGACGGCGGAACAGCGGTGGGCGGGACGTCCTTTTTTCACTGTCTGAAACAAAAAACGCACAGCGTACCGCCACCGGCACGCCGCACATTTTTTGTTGTACTGGTAAACAACGTCAGGGCACAGCGGCGTTCTGCGCGGGAAGGACAAAACAGTCTGCCCTCAAGCGGGCTTGCTTCAGCATCGTCAGCTGCTCTCCTGCTCTGTCTTCCTCCAGCTACACAATGTCCGCAGCATTTCTTCTATCTCCCGCCCTTTCTCTCCGAAAATGACTTTTCTGCGCTATTTTGGCGCAAACACATTGTGATATTTGCAATTCCAAATCGTATGCAATAAACCATTTACGTCATTCACCTGAATGGCCTTCCCTGTGTTTTTTAGTTCGTGCCGTCGGCGGGCCTCACTCCCTATCCTGTTACAGAGATTTTTCATTATCGGCATCAGCATTTTTGGACCGCTCGCCCAGCGAATGATTTTTTATAAAAAAACAGCCGCAGGAACGCCTGCAGCTGTGGACGGGAGCCTATTCTATTTGCAAAGCGGGCCCGGCGCTCAGCGTCCCACCTCGGAAAGACGAAGCTCCTTGTTGTGCTCCTCGGCCCAGGTGATGCTCCAGGCATTGGTAAACAGCAGCAGCTTGCGGCCCTTGAAATCCTCTACGCGGCGGGTATCACTGGTAAGATTCAGCGCCTTGGGGTCGCAGTCCTCGTTCTCGATCCACCGGATAAAGCTGTACGGCAGATTCTGCATGCGGATATCCACATTGTATTCGTTCTTAAGGCGGTACTCCAGCACCTCGAACTGCAGTACGCCCACCACGCCGACGATGACCTCTTCCATGCCGCCGCCCAGCTCCTTGAAGATCTGGATGGCGCCCTCCTGGGCAATTTGTTCCATACCCTTCACAAACTGCTTGCGCTTCATGGTGTCCACTTGGGAGACGCGGGAAAAATGCTCCGGCGCAAAGGTGGGAATACCTGCGAAAGCAAACGGCGTTTTGGCTGTGGTGAGCGTATCACCGATGGAAAAGATACCCGGGTCGAACACACCGATGATGTCGCCCGCATAAGCCTCCTCCACGATCTCGCGCTCGGAGGCCATAAGCTGCGTGCCCTGGGCCAGCTTTACCTTTTTGCCCCCCTGCACATGGAACACATCCATGCCGCGTTCAAACTTTCCGCTGCAGATGCGGATGAAGGCGATGCGGTCCCGGTGGGCCTTATTCATATTGGCCTGGATCTTGAACACGAATGCCGAAAAATCCTCCCGTCTGGGGTCGATGGGGCCGGCGGAGGAATCCCGCGGCAGGGGCGGGGGCGAAAGGCGCAGAAAATCCGCCAGGAACGGCTCCACCCCAAAGTTCGTGAGCGCCGAGCCAAAGAACACCGGCGTCAGCATGCCGTGGCGCACCTTGTCCAGATTGAATTCATAGGCCGCGCCGTCCAACAGCTCGATGTCCTCGCTGAGAGTGTCGTGCAGCGACTTCGTCAGCAGTTCGTCCAGGCCGGGGTCGCCCAGCTGCGCCTCGATCTTTTCGGCTTGCTGCTGGCCCACCTTGCCCGAATGCTGGAAAGCGAGGATCTCCTTTTTGTTGCGGTCATACACGCCCTTGAATTCCTTGCCTGAGCCGATGGGCCAGTTCATGGGATATGTTTCGATCCCCAGCACCTGTTCAATCTCCTCCAGAAGGTCGAAGGGATTCTGCGCGTCCCTGTCCATCTTGTTGATGAAAGTGAAAATGGGGATGCCGCGCATGGTACACACCTTGAACAGCTTTTTGGTCTGGTTCTCCACGCCCTTGGCCGCGTCGATGACCATGACCGCGCTGTCCGCCGCCATCAGCGTGCGGTAGGTATCCTCGGAAAAGTCCTGATGTCCCGGAGTGTCCAGGATGTTGACGCAATAACCGTTGTAGCGGAACTGCAGAACAGAGCTGGTCACCGAGATGCCGCGCTGCTTTTCGATCTCCATCCAATCCGACACAGCGGCGCGCGCGCCCTTTTTGCCTTTCACGATGCCCGCCTGCTGGATGGCGCCGCCGTACAAAAGCAGCTTTTCCGTCAGCGTCGTCTTGCCCGCGTCCGGGTGCGAAATGATCGCGAACGTGCGGCGCTTATCGATCTGTTCGATAAAGTTTTCCACAAAAATCCTCCAAACCCGATATCCATGTTGAAAATACAATTTATTGTATGATATTCCGCGCAAAAAAACAAGGCGGACGACCAAAAAAGCCGCATTTTTGCGGCGCTCGTGCCAAAGAGGTCACACGATGATGTTTTTGATGAGCAGCGACATGGAGCCGTCCGGGTTGCGGATGAACTCCAGGGCGCTCTCGTCACGGTACACATTCACCGGTACCTTGATCTCAACGCCGCCCGCGCTGCGCAGGCTCTGCTTTTCCATACGGCGCACCGCCGGGGCCGAAAGGGGCAGCGGCTCGTCCAGCGTGATATCATGCTCGGCCAGAGCCTTGGTGAAAGCCTCCCGCGCGTGGGGCATATCGCCGTACAGCTTGTCGCAGATCGCCTGCACGGGAACGGGGTCCGGCTTGCCCGCCCTGGATTTTTCCTCCGCGCGGGCCGCATAAAATTCTTCGCACACAGCCATGGCGAGCTCCGGCTCATCCACGCCGGTGTTCCCGTAGAACTGCTGGTTTACCTCACCCGCAACCGCCTGGATGGCCGAAAGCTTCTCCCGCGGGGACAGCCCTGCCCGACAGCCCAGAATTCGGCTGCCCAGGTACGTTTGTTTGCGGCCGTCTATCTCGTACTTTTTTTCCAGCAGGCGCACGGCGTTGGTGCGCAGGTCCACAAAAAACGCCTCGTCCGCCTTACCGGACGTGCCCGGCAGCACCGTGCCCTGGCGCACTACCTCATTGACGGCGGGCCCGCCGTCCATACGGCAGTAATGCAGCCACCCGGGCTTGTAATTCAGCTTCAGCGCGGCCAGATATTCCGCACCGTCGATCTCCAGCAGAAGAAACGCCGCGTCTCCCGCGGGGATGGCCGGATTTTCCTGCATCACACGGAACCAGTCTCCAGCAATGACAGCCGTCTTTTTTTCAAAATCATCCTCGATGTTCCATAAGAGCGGCAGGAAGGCCGAATCGTCCGCCAGCGTGCAGGCCTTGGCCTCGTCGCTGGCAAAGCACTTGGCTGCGTGGCCGGCCAGATATTGCAGCGCGTCCTCGGAGGGCGGCAGGATGGCCTCGGATAAAATGGGCGCGTCCACGGCCGGGTCCAGCACGTGGAGGATGGCCTTGATGAGTTCGATGTTCATAGCTCTGTTCCTTTCCTTTTGGCAACCCTTTTATTATACTAAAAAATGCCGCGTATGAAAAGGTGCCTTCGTGCAGGAAAACATCTCTCAAGGTATCCGCCATGGGCTTTGGATAAGCCGTCCGGCCGCGAAGCGACGGCGGCAAATCTTCGCCGCCAGGGACATGCCCCGGCAATTTTGGATGCCCGGTGCGCGAAAAAACCCCGGCAATCCAAAGAGGATCGCCGGGGTTTTAAATACACCTGGCGCCAAGCCGTCGGGGGCAAAGCCGATACCTTCCTGCACCAGAGGTACATACAGTGGCATTTGGGTCAAGCCACAGGCGGACGCGTCACGCGGGACCTGTTCTTGAACCGACGTTCAGCCGTACAGTTCCTCCAAGACCGTTCCGCGGAATTCCAGAAATGCGGCGGCCTGGGTGCGCGCGCTTTCGTACGCGGCGGA
>ERZ791808.1982-NODE-1982-length-13483-cov-2.690795_pt1 | contig 13483 bp, 8 predicted proteins | sample MGYA00510305_ERZ791808 | MGnify/ENA primary metagenome ERZ791808 (study PRJEB30046, sample SAMN00792024) | human gut metagenome | study: EMG produced TPA metagenomics assembly of the A metagenome-wide association study of gut microbiota in type 2... | reverse complement strand
TTCATATACATTACCGTTTACTGTGATTGTATAATTTTTCATTGTGATTTCCTCCTGATAATATTAATTCCAGTTTCTGTTAGAAACACGTTTGATGGAGCGGACTACAAGTCCGTTGTCAACAGTCTCTTTTCCCTCATAAGCTGCGATTGCTGCTGTGATCACGGAAACGAGTTCTGTATCATCGGTAAGGTTCTCCTCCTCAGCCGGAGCTGCTGTCGGAGCCGGTGCTGCTGCAGGGGCCAGAGCTGCCGGTGCTGCCACAGGTGCTGCCGCTGCCGCATTTTTCTTTGCTTTCATCTTCGCCTCAAATACGCTGATGTATTTGAACATGCTGATCAGCCAGCTGATGAAGATCAGGACTGCGAATACAACGCCCATACCCATTAAGGTATTCATTCCGGCTTTCGCCATCTTCTCGCCTGTTGTGTAAACCGGGGAGAAGGAAATTGTCTCAACTTTGCTGAGATCTTCGTCCGCGATCAGAGTGAATTCCATCGCTCTCTTCTCGTAAACGGTGTTCATTCTTGCGATATAGCCGTCATCACCTTTTGTAACGACTGCTGTCTCGCTGGAAACGAACGCGCCAAGGTCATCCTTAATGGAATCCCAGGATTTTAACGCATTCTCCATAACAGTATCTTTGTTCTTTACGCTTGTTGCAAGGGCCTGTTCGATGGAAGCATCATCCATCTGGTTGAACAGATCCAGGTACTGCTGGGAACCGGACTGCATCGCCATTTCGATCTGCGGATCGATTGTTTCAGCGGTGTCAGCGGCTGCAGAGCATCCTGCAAGCGCGAAGAGACAAACTGCCATGCAGAGTGCAAGCCAGATTCTTCTAATTCTCTGTTTCATATTTCAGCCACCTCATATTAGATCGTTCCGTGCTTTTTGGACGGACGATCCTCTCTTTTTGTGAACAGCATCTCAAATGCAGCAACTACACGCTGTCTTGTCTCGGAAGCCTCGATGATATCGTCTACATATCCTCTCTTTGCTGCCGCAAGTGCACTTGCCTGCATCTCATTATACTGTGCTGCTTTTTCATTGATCAGGGCTGCCGCATTGTCAGCCTTTGCGATCTCGTCAGCATACATGATCTTCACAGCCGGTGCTGCTTCCATAACGCCGATCTTCGCGTTCTTCCATGCGTATACAATGTCAGAACCGATGGACTTGCTGTTCATGGTAAGACCTGCTGTTCCGTTTGCCTTGCCGACAACGACAGTTACCTTCGGAACGTCAGCGTTTGCGAACGCGTAGGTCAGGCGTGCTGCCGCCTTCGCGATCTTCTTCTCGTTGCATTTGCAGTTCTTGTAACCATCTACATTGACGAGTGTAAGTACCGGGATCTCGAAAGCGTTGCAGAAGTTTACAAATGCTGCTGCTTTCTCACATCCTGCTGCGGTAAGGGCTGCGTCATAAGTAGCAGTCTTCTCACCGTCTGTATAAACTTCGCTGCGATTTGCAACACAGCCAACGGTAGCTCCGTTTAAGCGGATAAATGCCGTTACCATCTCCGGTGCGTAGTCCTTCTTCATTTCCATGTAGAAGCTGTCATCAGAGATCATGGACAGTGCGATGGATGTATCGCCTGCGCAGTTCTCTATATCTGTGCAGATTCTGTTTAAGTCATCCTCACATTCGCTGTAAGACATGTCATCCTCGTTGTTAGCCGGAAGGATGGAAACAAGGTTTCTGATCTCGGTGAAAATTTCTTTCTCGGAGCCAGTCGCGCATACGTTTCCTGTCTCTTTTGCCTGGTACTCAGCGCTGGAATTGTCAGCATCGTTCTCAGCGATTACAAACGGAGCATTCACAAACATTTTTGCTTCCTGTTCCATAAATGTAAAATCAGCCATTTCAGATGCCACAGCCATTCCACCGCCGCAGTTTCCAAACACAGCCTGGATCTGCGGGATCACACCGGATGCCATTGCCTGGCAGACATAAAGTTTGCCGAAGCCGTCCAGGGCATCCATGCTTTCCTGGAGTCTGAATCCTGCACAGTCTACCAGGGCAACAATGGGTGCGCCCATTTTCATGGCCATACTATAGAGCTTCTCGATCTTCTTTGCGTGCATTTCGCCGATGGATCCACCCATTACAGACGCGTCCTGGCTGTACACATAGACGAGAGCACCATTGATCGTACCATAACCGGTAACAACACCATCTGCAGGGGTTTCCTGAGACTGCATGTTGTAATCAGTGCTTCTGGCAGTAATATAAGCACCAACCTCAACAAAGCTGTTGTCATCAAGCAATTCATGAATTCTGTTGATTGCCGACGTTTTTGTCATTTTGCTGTCCTCCATTATTCCTTAAATTGACGAAAATCAAATTTCTGCCTAGTGTAATAATAAACGGATTTGATGTAAAATTCAAGGAGTTTTTCCCTGCCTTAACAATATTTTTATGCTTTTTCGTCAGAAAAAATTAAGAAACTTTTTTTCTAACGTGGTCCTGTAACTGCGCTTAATTTTTTAAACCAGCTGCTTCCAGATGGCGTTTCACATCCGTAAATCCGCGTCCCCGGACCTCTCCGACCTGATGAACGACCATGAAGGCCTCGCTGTCGATGTCCATGACGATGCGGTTTAATTTCTGAAGTTCCCTGCCGGAAACCACGGTGATGACGGCCATGGACGGCTTTCTTAAATGCCCGCCCTCGATCTGGAACAATGTGGTTCCACGGTCAAGCTGTTCCTGCACCGCGATGTTGATCTCCGCGTATTTCTCGCTGATGATCTTCGCCTGTACCTGCTTTTTGCCCATCATAAGCATCTTGTCGAGGATCACAGTGTAAACCATGACCATGATGATTCCGTAAAGGATCTTTTCCCGGTCGCGGAACAAAAGCTGGGATAAGAGGATCGCCACATCGAAAACATACATGGACACGGATACCGGGAACTTAAAGCGTTTCTGCAGGACAAGCGGAGGGATGTCCATGCCGCCGGTGGAGGCACCGGAGCGGATCACGAACCCCAGAGCGAATCCGATCATGATCCCAGCAAAGATGGCACAGAGCATGGGATCTGTTGTGAATACGAAGTCTCCCGCCAGGGCGGTCAGGCGGTCAAGGATGAACGGGTAATAAAATGTCGCAAGCAGGGTCGTCGCCGCAAATTTTTTCCCCAACTCCAGCCAGCCGAGACCGAACATGGCGATATTGAAGACCGCCACGAAGCCGGAAAGAGGGATCCCGAAGAAATGCTGTGCCATAAGACCAAGTCCTGTGGTTCCCGCGGCGATCATGTCCAACGGCAGAATGAAGAGGACGACTCCCGCAGCGTAGACCGTGAGACCGAACAGGATAACCGCAGTCTGGATAACGACAGATGCCGCCTTGTTCTGTTTTGTTTCTGATGTTTCCATTTGTTTTGTTACCTTTCTCTTTGTGTGCTGTTTATTGTTGTCTATTATTGTTTGTATTGTTTATGTATTTTGTATTATTTGTATCTGTTCAGTAGGTCTGCGCACTTGCTGCGCTGACCGTAAGAAAACCTAGGCTAAAAGGCAAAAATCCCATCGGCGTAGCCGATTTGGAATGGATTTTTGCATGTAACTGTGAAGGTACTGAACAGTTACTATTATTTAAATTTTCCGCCTTCGCAATTTTTCGCGTTTTCTGTTCTTTCCACTACCTCTTTATCACAGAAAAGCGCACAAAAAAAGGACGCCCGAAGGCGTCCTCATGAATTTTCCTTATTTGCCGAAAACTGCTTCATAGTCTTTACGGAATTTCTCAATTCCCTGGTCAGTTAACGGGTGATGTGTCATCTGCTCGATTACTTTGTACGGAACCGTCGCGATATCGGCACCTGCGAGTGCGCACTCTGTTACATGCATGGTGTGTCGTACGCTTGCCGCGATGATCTCCGTCTCAATATCATGGAGAGCGAAGATCTCTGCAACGGTGTCGATGAGGTCGATACCCGGCTGAGAAATATCATCGAGGCGTCCTAAGAACGGGGATACATAAGCTGCGCCTGCTCTAGCTGCGAGAAGCGCCTGATTTGCAGAGAAGATCAGAGTCACGTTTACCTTGATTCCTTCCGATGCAAGAACTTTTGTTGCCTTTAATCCTTCGATCGTCATCGGGATCTTAACGACCATATTCGGGTGGATCTTCGCGATCTCGCGGCCCTCCGCGATCATTCCCTCCGCGTCAGTTGTTGTTGCCTTTACCTCACCGCTGATCGGTCCGTCTACGATAGAAGCGATCTCTTTTAAAGTCTCAACATAATCTTTTCCTTCTTTTGCGATCAGGGACGGGTTTGTTGTAACTCCGCAGATCACTCCCATGTCATTTGCTTTGCGGATTTCATCCACATTGGCTGTATCAATGAAAAACTTCATTGGTTCCCCCTCCTGTATTTCAAATAATCGTAACTGCCTGGTATTTTCACAGCTACAAATCGTCATATAAGTCCATTTTAACATGAGGATATGTTTTGTCAATGCATTTCGACGTTTTTCCCGGATTCCGCCCATTCCTGAATGCGTGTTCGCGAAAAGATGCAGATTACAGCAGGCGAGCGCGTTCGGTGTGGAAATTCACCATGACACATTCTTTTTATCCAGCATACGGGATAAATTCAAAACAATCCTCTTCATACACCCCGTCGATCTCGAATCCCCAGCCTTTATCCGACTTTTTCACTGCCAGACGGCATCTGCGTCCATCGGAGAGCTCCATGTCCACAAAGTTTTCCAGATCTGTCGCCCGGACATAGTACTTTGTTCCCACTGGAAGTTTCTCCTCTTTTTCACTGCCGTCTGCTTCCATCATCGTCACCGGAAGCTCCCTCGTGGATACCAGCGCCGCCTCGTCCTCCTTCGAGTCGCAGACATTGACTTTTGTATACACATCATTCTCTGCCACCGGCATCCCGCTCTCACCCACATGGAATTTCCGGTAAGCGTCGTATGTTCCCAGAGCGTCCACCCTGCGGGTAAGGTAAAATCCATCCGGATCATTTAAGAGGGCACCATGAGGGCTGTCATTCGATGTACCAACATGACGGATCTCTTCTCCCTTCAGGTCAAAGACTTCCATGGTCCTCCAGTCATTCTCACTCTGGATCTCCGTGTAGAGATATGGGTGCCCGTCATCTGTCATGACGATCCAGCCGTACTGGGGCTGTCCATAGAGTTCCATCGTGAATTCTTTCTTCTTTCCACCCTGTTCCCGCTCGATCGTGATATTTCTCGTGTCATACCCGTCTGCGGCATCATCAAAATGATAACTCACAGAAGTATCGTTTTCCTCGTGCTCATACGTCACAGTCTCCCATGGACTGATCTTTTCTGCCCAGCCTTCTGAAGCTTTCCCTATATAGTCTGTCTGGAACATCGCTTCATTTCCGGCAAACGGAACCTCCACTTCAACAGCTCCTGCCGCATATGAGGCAATAACATACTGGTCAAAATGAATGCGCACACCTGTTCTTGTGATGCACCATTCCAGCAGCCCATATCCATCTGTCCCCGCAAACAGACTGTCCACGGTCGTTTCATAATCTTCGAATAATCCTTTCTCCTCTTTCTGGTCAGAAAGTTCCCCCTTCACATATATCCGGAATCCCGGAAGATCTTTTACCACATCGCCAAGTTCCAGCTCTTTTCCCGTCTGCGTATCGAAATTGTGGTATTCCGTCACAGAGCTGGGATGGGCACCTCCCAGATCATAATATTTCAGCCAGTACATACTGACGACCGTATGGTCGAAGCGGACTGGATTAAATTCATAATTGCAGACATATGACTGCTTCATATCCGGGTAATTGTTCCGCATATCCTCAGCTTCTTTTTTATAGGAGGCATACTCCTCTTTATTCTGGCTGACCAGCTTTTTATTCAGGGAAGTGAGTGACTGCTTCAGTGCGTCATATCCGTCCCCCTGAACATAAACCTTGTCACAGCGTGATGTGATGATCGGAGTCTGGTCTGCGTCATCCCATTCCCCGTCATATTCCCCGTTTACCGCGATGGGGATTGGGGCGAGACGGTCCGCCCTGGCATCCACGTCCGTATTCCCGTTCTGATCTGTGCCCGACAAGTTCTCCGCCGTGCTTTCCGGCTCACTTTCCGCCTTGAGTCCTGTCTCGCTGCTCTCCTGTGTCGTCTCCGCTGCCGTATCCACCGTCACTGTATCTTTTTTCTGGCAGCCAGTCATGAGACTCACCGCGATCAGAAGATATAATCCATATTTTCTCATACTTTCCCCCTCTTTATCAATTTTTATAACCTCTCGATTTTATTTGCGTCAGACATGCGGCATTCATGTTCTGTTTCCCTTTGCAGCTGAAATTCACCTGTATCAGGACTATTTCTTTTTACATCCTTATCTTACCGCATACACTCAAAGGAATCCATTTCTTTTCCCTTACGAATTCTTAAAACAAAGCGGAAGAAAACAGAAAGTACAGCGGATCTCCCCTTTTCGCAAAAAATCTCAGCATATTCAGGCATAAAAATACCGGAAACAGGCAGCTTCCCATTTCCGGCATTTTCATTATATTCTCATATATCCATTTTATTCGCGCACCTCGCCTCTACAACATCCAGTCCTTAAGGACATCGTGATCCCGCAGAAGTTTTCCAATAATCGTCTTATCGATCTTTCGGAGCAGCGGCTTTTTCAACATCTCAAACGGCATCGGAAGCTTCATCTCAAGCGGGGACTTTCCGTCCATGAGCTTCACCGTGCTGTCCAGGAGCTCTCTTACATCGTAGACACTGCCCCATACCTCCGGCACACCGCGGTCCACTCCACAGAGTCCGTATACTGCCTCCATGGCGGTACGGACAGAGTACTCTGTGGTGAAAATCGTATCTCTCGGAGTCTCTGCAAACTGTCCGAGGAAGGCGGCGTTTACAGATCCGTCCGGAATTACATCCGGGCGGTCTCCGGCAGCTCTCGGCATAAAGAACGCTGTGATATATGGCATCATGGTCGGCGTGCAGTTGCACTCTTCTCCTGCCAGTCTCCCGATGTCCTCCACCGGGATTCCGAGATGATACAGCCACTCGGCGGTGATCTCCTTACCGGTACACTCCTTCATGGGTTTCTTCACATAGTCGCCCGGGACATCGGTGAACAGGCTGTATACCCATACACACACCTCGTCCTTCTTCTGATTCTTGAACTGTCCCTGGCGGTTGATGGTCCAGCTCAAAAGCCACTTGGAATCGCGGCAGCTCACGATACCGCCGGTAACAACTTTGCCTGTCCTCGGGTCGCGCTTGCAGATTTTCTTGATCTGGTCGATGATCTCTTCATTTGCGGTGGTGACCGTCGCAGACTCCCAGTTCGTCTTCTCGATATCGGAGCAGAATTTTTCCGGATGACCGAAGGACGGATCCTGTGCTGCAATTTTCTTCCAGAGGCTCCAGCAGCCGCTGCTTCTCACTTCCGCGTCACCCACCGGCGCATGGTTCTGGTCACCGTAGATCGTACCTTCTGTACAGCTTCCGTTTGTGATAAACACAAGGTCCTTTTCCGTCAGCGGGATCTCCGTGTCCCCGTTCTTCGTGCGGCACTCGATAGCGCGGGCCGTCTTCTTTCCGTCCGTGATCTCAAAGCGGACGTTTGTGACCTCTGTGCCGAACCGAAACTCCACGCCTGCCGCCTCCAGGTATTTCTGCATCGGCAGAATCAGGGATTCGTACTGGTTGTAGCGGGTGAATTTCAGAGCGGAGAAGTCCGGAAGGCCGCCGATATGGTGGATAAATCTCTGGAAGTACCGCTTCATCTCCAGGGCGCTGTGCCAGTTTTCAAAGGCGAACATGGTTCTCCAGTAAAGCCAGAATTGGGAGCCGAATACCTCATCATCGAACACATCCTCGATGGTTTTGTCATAGAGATCCTCATCCTTCGTGAAGAAGAGCTTCATGATCTCCATACTGCCCTTCTGGCTCAGACCAAACTTTCCGTCCGTATGGGCATCCTCGCCGCGGCGCTCTGTGGCACGACAGAGAGAATAGTTCGGGTCATGCTTGTTTAACCAGTAATACTCATCGAGAACGGACGCGCCTGGAACCTCCAGGGACGGGATGCTGTGGAACAGATCCCAGAGGCACTCGAAATGATCCTCCATTTCGCGGCCGCCGCGCATCACATATCCTCTTGTCGGATCATCGATTCCGTCGCAGGCACCTCCGGCGATATCCATGGCCTCTAAGATGTGGATGTTCTTTCCCGGCATCTGGGCATCGCGGACGAGAAAGCATGCCGCTGCCAGGGATGCGAGACCGCTTCCCACAAGGTACGCGGACTTCTCCTCGATTCCCGCCGGCTTCTCCGGGCGGGCGAACGCTTCGTAGTTTCCGTTTGTGTAGTAGATTCCCTTGCTGTTCTTATCATGTTTTCCGAGTTCTGTGTTGCGGTAATCGGATCTGCTTCCATGGGAAGTCTTTTTCATCTTATCCATTTCCATGTTTCCGCGCTTCTTCGCCGCGAGTACCGCTGTGATTCCAGCTCCGGCCGCCAGAACTGCTCCGGCTTTCCATCCTTTTTTGCTCATCGTTTCTGGTTTCCTTTCCTGTTTATTTCATTTCTACATTCCGTATCATGTAGTTTTCATAACTATATTGCTGCTTTTGATAGTAATCCTTTCCACGGGCTTTGTCAAGCTTTCCATTCAAATATTTTGAACGCAAAAGTTTTTTCTGCGCTTCCCGCCTTTTATCTTCTCCTTTTTTCTGATTTTCATTCAAAAAGTACCCCGCCCGCTGTCTCTATAGGGGCAGCGAACAGGGTACTAAAAAGGGGAGGATAAGTATTAATCTTTTTCTTTTGTACTGGTCATAGGATTGCCCGTTTTTCCGTTTTTATACATTCATCATTGATTTTCCATACACATTTTTTTATAATAAGCTTACGGAATACATTCAGATTGGAGAATACAGAAATCATGAAAAATCTTGTAATCGGACAGTCCGGCGGACCTACCGCCGTCATCAACGCGAGCCTTTATGGTGCGGTAAAAGCATTCAGGGAATCCGGCGCGGACGGACATGTTCTCGGAATGATCAACGGAATCGAGGGATTCCTCGCTGACCATGTGATGGACCTTTCCACGGACCTCTCTGACAAGGAACTTGAGCTCTTAAAGCTCACTCCGGCCGCATACCTTGGTTCCTGCCGTTATAAACTTCCGGCAGATTTAGACAGTGAAGTTTACCCTGCGATCTTCGATAACTTCCGTGAGATGAACATCGGATACTTCCTCTATGTGGGCGGAAACGACTCCATGGATACCGTGGACAAGCTCTCCCGCTATGCGGAGAAGATTGGAAGCGATGTGAAATTCATCGGAATCCCGAAGACCATCGACAACGATCTTGTCCTCACCGACCACACACCGGGCTTCGGAAGCGCCGCAAAGTATGTTGCCTCCACCGTCCGCGAGATCGTCCTCGACGCCTCCGTCTATCAGCAGAGATCCGTCACCATCGTCGAGATCATGGGACGCCACGCAGGATGGCTCACCGCTGCTTCCAGGCTTGCAAGAAAATATGAGGGCGACAACCCATGCCTTATCTACCTCCCGGAGACTCCGTTCTCCTTAGAGCAGTTCTATAATGACCTGGACGCTGCATTCAAGAAATCCCCGAACCTCGTTGTCTGCGCCTCCGAGGGAATTGCCGATGAGGGCGGCACCTTTGTCTGCGAGTACTCCGACGCAGCGAAGCTCGATTCCTTCGGTCACAAGATGCTCACCGGCTGCGGTGAGGTCTTGGAAAGCTTTGTCCGCGACAAGTTCGGCGTGAAAGTCCGCTCCATCGAGTTAAATGTCAACCAGCGCTGCAGCGGCATGATGGTATCTGAGACGGATATCGAGGAAGCTGCCATGGCAGGCGCTGCCGGTGTGAAGGCAGTTCTCGCCGGGGAGACAAAGAAGATGATCGCCTTCAAGCGTGACTCCGACATGCCGTACAAGATGCACTGCACACCGGAGGATGTAAGCCTCATCTGCAATCAGGAAAAGAAATTCCCAAAGGAATGGATCAACGCGGCAGGAAACGATATCACCGATGACTTCTCAGCTTACGCTCTCCCGCTGATCCAGGGCGAGCCGAAGCGCGTGATGGAGAACGGGGTGCCGAAATACCTGTACAGAAAGTAAGTTTGGTATTATCACCCATAACCGCGAATTTTAACAAAACTCTTCAACAAAAGCAAAAGCCCGTGAAAACATGCTTCCACGGGCTTTTTCCTTTTCTTTCCTTGGTAAGAACTCTCCCACTTCCTGTCCCAGACTTATTCAAGATCGAAACAGCCCTGCACCGCTGCCAAACGAAATCCACTTTTCCATTTAACTGCTGCACAGAGCTGTTTATTTTTCATATTCCATTAATTCACTTCACTGATATCCATCAGCCCGCACCCGTCATAGAAGAACTTTAAAATCTCCTGGCAGGTCTTTCCCTGCTTTGCCATGCCCTGGGCACCGTTCTGGCTCATGCCGACACCGTGTCCGAAGCCGCCTCCGTAGATTGTGAAGGTCGTCACCTGATTTTCATCGGTTCCGTTGTTCTCGATATAGATGAAACCGCTGGGAAGCGTATCCCATCCCGTAGATGTGGAACCGTCTTTCCTGTTGTATACAAGTGATACATTTCCGAGAATGCTGCGGATCCTGCTCTGCCCGGAAAATGTCTTGGAACCTTCCGTTCCAACGACCTTCAGGGTCTTCGCGTATCCACCCGCTCCCCTGGATGTGATCGTAAGTCCCGTGATCCTGCCGACCCCGCCGATCTTTTCGTCCAGGATCGTGCTGGTGGTCTTCGTGTTCCAACGGAACATCGGGAAGTCAGAGTCGTAGGCATCTGTGTTCTCGTCCTTGATAAAGCTCTCAAAGGCCTCGTTGGATGTCAGATCCAGCTTCTTCGCCTTGTTGTTGATCGTGACTGCCCTGAGGTACGGCGTGTTGGACGCATCCGCTCCCCACACACTTCCGTCGGTTCCATGCCCGTCAGATGTGGAGTAATAGAACGCCTCGATGGGATCCCCGTTGTATTCCAGAAGCTGACCAAAGGTCTCATTCACAGCGGTATCCGTGGAATCGAAGGTCAGCGTGTTGTTGTACACCTGGAAATTCGTGCTGTCATCCACATGGGCACCGTAGGTCGAGTAGGCATTGCCCTGAATCTGCCTCCATGCGTAGGTTCTCGCACAGACCGCCTGGGCCTTCAGCGCCTCCAGCTCATAAGTCGGCGGCATCTCGCTCGGTGTCACCCGCTTTAAATATTCCTCGAGATCCACCTCGTTTAAGAGAAGCAGGCCGTCGCTCTCCTCCGTGATCTCCATATGTCCCGGATAGACGGGCATTCCCTGAGCGCGCTCCAGACTGTGTACCGTGATCATTCCGCCTTCATTTGCGGAACGGAATGTGAGACGCCCACTTGCGACCCTTGAATCTCCCGGTTTTATCGTCACCGTCTCCCCTGCTGCGATGGACTCCGTCTTTGCATCCTTCTCATCTCCGTACTCCAACACTGCCATGGAGTCGCAGGAAAGTGTGATCGTATCATGGAACAGTGACTTAAATCCGTTCGTCATGATAAGCACGCGGATCATGTCGATATCCGGTTTCTCCGTCGTCAGGGCCGCACAGATCTTTCCATCCGCCACCACAAATTCCTGCATGTGGTAGCCGACGAGAATATCCTTCTTCTGCTGTTCCCTGAGAACACCGTAGGTCCGATAGATCTTAAACTGATCCGCCAGCGGCACGCTGCCGTAGCCGTCGATCTCAATCTCTGTGTCGCGGACCGCAAGGACCGTTCCGGTGATCTTCTCTTTCTTCAGCACCAGTCGTTTTGGGGTTCCGCCCTTTAAGTACAGATCTCCGATCTGACCGGAGATCTCGCTCTCATCCTTTAAAACTCCCTTTACCGGAAATTCCCTCTGGATATTTCCGATAAAGACCGTCACTGTCTTTCCGGAGAATCCCGAGATCCAGGCATTCTCGTAGACGATCTCGTCCGAGACCATCTCCTCCACCTTTAAGATCTCATCGTCTCTCGCCAGAAACCGGATCTTCTGGTCAATATATCCGTCGAGGTAAAGTCCCTCAAACTGAAAAATACCGTCCCTCGTGTAGGCTGTCCATGCAGGCGCACCATCCACATTGTCCGGTGTTCCGTAAAGGTCCGTCTCCACCTCGGCCACAGCTCTGTCCGGATCCACCGCCGCGCGGAACGCGTCATAGAACTTCCAGAAATTCTCACTGGAGACTGCCTTTTTCGCCCGGTCACCGGAATCCACATAAGAAAGGAGCGCATCTGTTTCCCCTTTTCCCTCTTCCGATGCCTTTTTTGCCCAGTCCGAAAGAACCGCGTATGTAACTGCGGACGTAGCGCTCCGCTCGTCCGCTTTGACCGATCCGCTGTCAAGATATCCCTGACCATAGAGGTAGTCCATATATTTCACATACCACTGGTCCGATAGATCTTCATCAAAATTCGACGTCTCCGGCGCATTTTCAAGAATTCCATTCCCCGACTCCAGTGTCAGTGCCACCGTCCGGGATGCCGCTGCCAGGGAGACTCCATCCTCTTCCCTGTCCAGAAGTACGATCACGATCAGCAGAACCACGATGAACGTCGTGACTCCCGCCATCCAGTTTATCAGTTTCCTTCTCTCGTTCATAATTCCTTTCCCGACCAGAACCAGCTACTGTTCGTCACCGTGTTTTTTATACTCGCCGTTCTGTTCGTCGATCCGCTTCAGATTTACATAGTCCTCTTCTTTTATGCTCAGACTCTTCTTTGAAAGGAGATATTCCTGAATCTGATTATAAATATGAATGATGACTGCCATCAACGGAACCGCAATGATCATTCCCACAAATCCGCACAATCCGCCGAACAGCAGGATCGAAAACAGTACACCAAAGCTGGAAACACCTGTGGAATTTCCCAGGATCTTCGGTCCTAAAATATTTCCGTCAAACTGCTGAAGCACAAGGATCAGCCCAATAAAGTACAGACACTGTTTCGGACTGATGAGGAATACGAGGATCGCGCACGGAGCTGCTCCAATAAATGGTCCGAAGAACGGTATCACATTCGTCACTCCGATGATCACGCTGATCAGCAGCTCATACGGCAGCTTAAACAGATGCATCAGGATAAAGCAGAGAATTCCGATGATCAGGGAATCGATCAGTTTTCCGATAATAAAGCCGGAAAACGCTTTTTTAATAAACTGGAATTCAGCCACAACGATATTGGCCGCTTTCAGTGGAAGAACGGAATAAATAAATTTTTTTCCCTGCGCTGATAGGGATTCCTTGATATTTAACAGATAGATCATAACGATCAATCCGATCAGCATGTTTTTTGTCAGCGTGATCACATTCATGACTCCGCTGGATACGCCGCCGACAATCTTCTCAATATTCTGGAAGTTCTGGAAATTGGAGAGATTCGACATTAAGTCCGTCTCCATCCAGCTCTGAAA